>OHGK01001816.1_pt1 | contig 10627 bp, 9 predicted proteins | sample 1567671 | NCBI WGS metagenome assembly OHGK01 (sample SAMEA3879577, study PRJEB24766) | human gut metagenome | biome: human-associated habitat; feature: feces | place: USA | collected 1985/1987 | reverse complement strand
GCTCCTCACCGTCGTGTATTTCTCTGATTTCGATTACCATATTTATCGCTTCGGAAAACAGTAAAAAGGTCTCTGCTCCGCTTGGCCGGCGGGGCAGAGACCCGTATTTCTTTTCGCGGAAAGCTTCGCGGCGGCTTACTTGTTCAACCGCCAGGTAGCGCCTTCCTTCGTGTCCTTGATTTCAAATCCGAGGGCAGCCAGACGGTCGCGAATCTGGTCGCTCGTAGCCCAGTCCTTGTTGCTCTTGGCCTTGGCGCGAACATCGAGCAGCAGGTCGACGGCCTGTGCAAAGGCCTGCTCCCGCTCGGCGTTACCGGCCGCTTCGGGCAGCAGACCGAGGATGTCGAAAGCAAAGGTGTGGAACGTCTGCTTCAAGGCCTCCAGTCCTTCGGGCGTAATGGTCTGCTTGCGGTCCACCAGCTGGTTGATGACACGGCAGGCCTCAAAGAGATGGCTGATGACGATGGGCGAATTGAGGTCGTCGTCGAGAGCGGCATAACACTTGGCCGCCAGTTCGTCGGCATATTCCTTGCCCAGATTGCCGCCGGCCACGGCCTCCACACGGTCGAGCTGCGCCACGGCTTCCATGAGGCGGTCGAGCCCCTTCTTCGATGCCTGCAGAGCCTCGTTGGAGAAGTCCACCGTAGAGCGGTAATGCGCCTGAAGAATGAAGAAGCGGATGGTCATCGGCGAATAGGCCTGCTCCAGCTTTTCGTGCGAACCGGTGAAAAATTCCTGCAGCGTGATGAAGTTGCCCAGGCTCTTTCCCATCTTCTGGCCGTTGACGGTAATCATGTTGTTGTGCATCCAGTATTTCACCATCGGCTCGCCCTGTGAAGCCACGGCCTGCGCGATTTCACACTCGTGGTGGGGGAAGACGAGGTCCATGCCGCCGCCGTGAATGTCGAAATGCTCACCCAGATATTTCCGGCCCATGGCGGTGCACTCGCAGTGCCAGCCCGGGAAACCGTCGCCCCAGGGTGAAGGCCAGCGCATGATGTGTTCGGGCTGCGCCTTTTTCCAGAGGGCGAAGTCGACCTGATTGTGCTTCTCGCCCACACCGTCGAGCTGGCGGCTGGCGTTGATGACATCCTCCAGGTTGCGGCCCGAGAGCACGCCGTAATGATATTTGCGGTTGTACTTCTCCACGTCAAAATAAACCGAGCCGTTGCTCTCATAGGCAAAGCCGGCATCAAGAATCTGGCGCACCAGTTCAATCTGCTCGATGATGTGGCCCGTAGCATGAGGTTCGATGCTGGGCGGCAGGCAGTTGAGCTGTGCCATGGCCTCGTGGAAACGGTTCACGTAGTGCTGTGCCACCTCCATCGGCTCCAATTCCTCCAAACGAGCCTTCTTGGCAATCTTGTCTTCTCCTTCGTCGGCATCGTGCTCCAAATGCCCCACATCCGTAATATTACGCACATAGCGTACTTTATAACCGATATGCTGCAAGTAACGGAACAGCAGGTCGAACGTAATGGCCGGACGGGCATGTCCCAGATGGGCATCCCCATATACTGTCGGCCCGCAGACATACATCCCGACACGACCCGGCGTGATGGGTTTGAACTCTTCCTTTTTACGGGAAAGCGTATTATAGATAAATAATTTTTGTTCCATAATCAATGTATTTGATGGTCTATGATGCATATTCCGGGTCGTCTCCGTTTTCCCGGATCAGACGGAGCAGTTTCTCCACAGCTTCTTCCGCCGGAATGTTCCGCTCCACACATTCTTTTTTCTTATACAAGCTGACTTTACCACGCGCAGCCCCCACATAACCGTAATCGGCATCCGCCATCTCGCCGGGACCGTTCACGATACAGCCCATGATGCCAATCTTCAGGCCTTTCAGATGCCCGGTGGCCGCCTTGATACGCGCTATCGTGTCTTGCAGGTCATAGAGCGTACGCCCGCAACCGGGACAAGAGATATATTCCGTCTTGGTCGTCCGCAAACGGGCAGCCTGGAGGATGCCGAATGCGGTGGCGTCTATATCGCGATGCTCCAACGTACCATTATTATATAGGTACAGGCCGTCGCAAAGACCGTCGAAGAGCAAGGCTCCCATGTCGGCTGCGCTCTCTATCTGGAAATCCTCCTTTTCCTCCTGCCCGTGGGCGTACTGCTGGAAAATGACCACGGGGTTCTGCAAACCTTCACGCGTCAGTTCGTGCACCAGAGCACGATGCTCGCCCAAACGGTTCTGATGGTTGCTTTGAGAAATCACCACCACCTCCGGATGATATTTCAGGCAGGCACGCACTTCTTCATTCAAAGCTCCGTATGAAAGGAAAAGAAACTTCAAATCGGCTGTACACTGGCTCATGAAAGGCAGCATATTATAAGGAAAAGCCGGATACGTACCGGGTTCACCGGTCCAGACATCCGCATCCACGATATAATCCCCCTCACGCTCTTCCACGGGAGGCAGATTACGGCCGCAATAAATGTAGTCGGGACGAAAATCGGGATGAGCTTTGAAACCTTTCAATCTGCCGGAAGCAGCCAAGTCCATACGGTCGGCTATGACAACAGGCACATGGTCTCCTCCGATATTACGCACGGCCCGCGTTTTCCGCCGTACGGGGTTCAAGTAATCGAAATCCTCCGCTTCGGCTGCCGGTATCATCATGGCACCGTCCCGACGGAGCACATAATCCACCAACTTACGTGCCACCGGAATTTCAGCCTCCGGAGCTTCGCTCAATGACACACGGACCGTATCACCGATACCGTCTGCCAACAAAGCCCCGATGCCTACGGCACTCTTGATACGTCCGTCCTCACCGTCGCCGGCTTCGGTCACACCCAAATGCAAAGGAAAACGCATTCCTTCACGCTCCATGGCATCGACCAACAAACGCACACTACGTACCATCACCACCGTGTTGCTGGCTTTGATGGACACCACCACGTCCTTGAAATCTTCCTTCACACAAATGCGCAGGAACTCCATGCAACTCTCCACAATACCTTCCGGCGTATCTCCATAGCGGCTCATGATGCGGTCGCTCAACGAACCGTGGTTCACACCGATGCGGATGGCCGTATGGTTCTCACGGCAAATGCGTAAGAAAGGAACGAAACGCTCCTCTATCTTTTTCAACTCCTGCGCATACTCCTCGTCCGTATATTCAAGATGCTTGAACGTACGGGCTGCGTCCACATAGTTTCCGGGATTGATACGTACCTTCTCAGCATACAAAGCTGCCACATCGGCCACTTTCGGATTGAAATGCACGTCGGCCACCAAAGGTACCGCACAGCCTGCCGCACGTACACCGGCGTTGATGTTCCGCAAGTTCTCGGCCTCACGCACCCCTTGGGTCGTCAGACGTACATAATCTCCTCCGGCTTCGGCAATGCGTAACGTCTGAGCCACACAGGCCTCGGTATCCATCGTAGAAGTGTTCGTCATGCTCTGCACCCGAATCGGATGGTTCCCACCCAACGGCTTACCGCCGATCTGCACTTCACCGGTTTCCCTGCGTCGGTAATCAAACAAGTTCATCCGTCTGTCTTTAATTGCACTTAAACTTATACTTCACATCGGCCAGTTCCGTATTGGCCTTTACAATCTTCTGCTTCAGGTTTTCTTTATAACCCGCCAAACGCAAAGCCAGTCCTTCATCAGCCAGCGACAGCATCTGTGCGGCCAGAATGGCGGCATTCTGCGCTCCGTTTACACCCACCGTAGCCACCGGTATGCCGGGAGGCATCTGGATAATGGAAAGCATGGCATCCAAACCGTCCAGCATCCCCTTGATAGGAACCCCGATGACGGGCAACGTCGTATTGGCTGCTATCACACCCGGCAAAGCCGCTGCCATCCCCGCTCCCGCAATAATTACTTTCAGGCCGCGTCCGGCAGCCTCTTTGGCAAAAGCCTCCACCTCGGCCGGTGTCCGATGGGCCGACAAAGCGTTCATCTCGAAAGGGATTTCCATCTCATCGAAGAACTTGGCAGCCTTTTCCATCACCGGAAGGTCGGACGTACTGCCCATGATAATACTTACAACTGGTTTCATGACTTATCTGATTTTTTAATTGAACTCGTTTTCTATAATAAAATTATACCGGCAAAACCGCAAACCACTCCCACGAGGGTACCGGCCACCACTTGCGCCAGACTGTGCTGACGGAGCAACATACGTGCTGTCCCCACAGCTCCAGATATCAGTACCGTAACACACAGCCACCAAACAGGATTGAACATGAACAGTACCGAATAAGCCACTAACGCACCGATCACACCACCTGCCCCGGCCGAATGCATGCTGATTTTCCACCACACATTCACAATGACGCATACCATCTGTATCAGCAAAGCCGACACTAAAATACCGCACATATAACGCGGCATGTGCATACGGAACATCAAATGAAGACAGGCCACGTAAGACAGGATGAACAATATATAAGGTATGGCACGGTTCTCCCGCAAACGCAGTTGCACCGGCGCCCATCCGTTCAGTTTACGATATACGTAAATACACAAGCGAGGCAATAATATAGTGAAAACATATACCATCGCCACCACCGTCAATTTGTAAAGCAACGGCAACAGGCTCAGATACGTGAAAGTGAACAAGGCCACAAACCCCACAATCGGTATGTAATATGGTCTGAACACTGCCGACAACAGACGAGCCGCTACAATAAGTCCCTTGTGTTTCATTTTCTTAACCGTGCTACGGGGATTCCCAGTTGTTCCCGGTATTTGGCCACTGTGCGCCGCGCAATGGGAAAGCCTTTTTCATTCAACATCGCCGTCAATGCCTCATCGCTCAGCGGCTTCTTCTTGTCTTCCGCCTCGACCAAATCCTTCAAAGCGGCCTGAATCTTACGGGTAGCAATCTCCTGCCCATCGTCTGTCACATAACCGTCGCTAAAAAACCATTTGAGCGGATAAGTCCCGTAATGGGTCTCCACGTATTTACTGTTGGCAGCACGGGATACGGTAGAGATATCCAATCCCGTACGCTCGGCTACATCCTTCAATATCATCGGGCGCAACAAAGTCTCATCTCCTTCCAGAAAGAAAGGACGCTGCAAATCAATAATAGCCTGCATGACAGCGGTCAACGTACGCCGACGCTGTTTCACAGCCTCGATAAAGCCCTGTGCTTTTTCTATCTTTTGGCGGGTATATTGCAAAGCTTCCCGTTCCGGCCGACTCATCTTGGCACGCCCGGTATCCACCTGGTGAAGGATTTCCATGAACGAAGGGCTGATACGCAACTCCGGTACGTCGCCTTTATTGAACGAAAGGGTAATCCCCCCATCGTCATCGGTCTCTACGGCAAAGTCCGGCACAATCTGTTGGTAATTATGTCCTACCACCTCGCCCATGGCACTTCCCGGACGCGGATTGAGCTTCTTCAAATCTCTCTGTAAACGTTCGCATTCCGCCTCTGTCAAATGCAGACGGGCGGCAATCCTGTCCCAGCGTTTATGGGTAAATTCATCAAACAGTTTGTCGATAATTTCATACTCCAACTGTTTTTGCCGGCTCCCGCGATGTTCGTCCCGACGGAGTTGTAACAAAAGACACTCTCTCAAATCGCGTGCTCCGATACCGGGAGGATCGAAAGTCTGCAAACGGGCCAACACTGTTTCCAGTTCCGCCTCCGTAGTTTGTATTCCTGCATATATCTCCAATTCGTCCGCCAATGTGGAAAGTTTCTTTTTCAACAAGCCATCATTTTCCAACGAACCGATAAGATAAGTCATCAGTTCCTGTTCACGCGGCGTCAGGTCACATTCGTTCATCTGCTCCGTCATCTGCTCATAGAAAGATGTCGTGTCGCCATAGTCCATCGTTTCCGGACGGTCTTTCCCTCCCCGTTCCTGCAACAGATAATCCGGCACATCGTCCGGTAATCATCCATCGCCTGCCGCACCTCTGCCGGACGATATTCATCGGAAGGCAGACCACCGTCCAACCCGGAAGTCTCGCTCCCGGCCGACTCTGCATCTGTTCCGTCATAGACATCTTCCGAAGACGTATCGGCATCCTCGGGACTTCCCAGACTTTCTTCCAACGCTCCGTTGTCTATCAATTCGTTTTTCACGCGTTGTTCCAGCTCTGAAACGGGCATTTCCAGCAACCGCACCTGCAACACCTGCTGCGGGGACAGTGTCTGAACCTGCTGCATAGATTGAGACTGAACTAATTTCTGTGACATATATACACGTTTAATGAGACGTTTTCCGTTGCAAAGTTAGCGTATGACCCGAAAAATGCCAAATATATTCAGCCAAATGATTGGATTCCGCCCTCTCATTCTCTGACCAAAGCATAATCCAACTGCTTCTTTTCCAGATTGGCTTTCGCCACTTTTACTTGTACCGTATCCCCCAGAGAATAACGATGATGATACTTACGTCCCCACAAGCAGTAGTTACGCTCGTCGAATTCATAATAATCGTCATCCAAATCACGCAAAGGCACCATACCTTCACATTTATTCTCATTGATTTCCACATACAGGCCGAACTCCGTCACACCGCTTACGGTTCCTTCAAACACTTGCCCCAGTTTGTCGCTCATGAATTCCACCTGCTTATACTTGATACTGGCACGCTCGGCACTGGCAGCCAACTGCTCCATCGCGCTGCAATGTTCACACAATTCTTCATACTTGTCCTGACTGGCACTGCGTCCTCCGTCGGCATACCGTGTCAGCAACCGATGCACCATCACGTCAGGATAACGGCGGATAGGGGAAGTAAAATGCGTATAGTAATCAAAAGCCAACCCGTAATGCCCGATATTATGCGTACTATAACGTGCCTTCATCATGGCCCGCAACGAAACGGTTTCTATCAGATTTTGCTCTTTCTTCCCCTGAATGTCGGTCAATAGCTTATTCAATCCTTTGGCCACCTCTTCCTTAGACCCTGTCGGTTTCAGTTTATAGCCGAATTTCACAATAAACTCACTCAGATTAATCAGCTTGTCTTGATCCGGCAAATCATGCACACGATAGGGCAGCGTCTTGGGCTTTTTATTTTTAGGCTGCTTCCCCACACTCTCAGCTACCGTACGATTGGCCAGCAACATAAACTCTTCCACCAATTTGTTCGCATCTTTCGCCACCTTAAAATACACTCCTATCGGTTTACCCTTATCGTCTATATCAAAACGAACCTCACTACGGTCGAAATTGATGGAACCATGTTCGAAACGACGGGCACGAAGTTGTTTGGCCAAGCGGTTCAACGTTATCAATTCCGTGGCAAAATGTTCGGCCGGCAATACGTCCGGCCCGTTAAAGTTCGGATCTGCCGCATGGTCGCCCGGCATCTTATAGTCTTCAGGCGAAGCTTCCTTATGGTCTTCCAACACTTTCTGTACTTCTTCATACGTAAAACGACGGTCACTCTTGATGACCGTATGGGCCAGATGCCAGTCTTTGACTACAGCCTTGTCGTCCAACTTGAAAACGGCACTATAAGTCAACTTCTCTTCGTTCGGACGTAAAGAACAGATGAAATTACACAAACGTTCAGGCAGCATCGGAATCGTCCGGTCTACCAGATACACGCTGGTGGCACGCTTCACAGCTTCTTTGTCTATGATGCTCCCCTCTTTTACATAATGCGAGACGTCTGCAATATGTACTCCTACTTCCCACAATCCGTCATCCGTTTTACGAATGGAAATCGCATCATCAAAATCCTTGGCATCCCTCGGGTCGATGGTAAATGTCGTCACCTCACGCAGGTCCTCACGCTGCCTGATTTCCTCGGCCGTAATACCCGGGTCGATCTTCTCTGCCTCATCTTCTACGGACTTGGGATAAGCATAAGGTAAACCGTATTCAGCCAAAATGGCGTGCATTTCCGTGGTATTGTCTCCACTCTGCCCCAATATATCCACGACCTTACCAATCGGATTCTTGGCATGTTCGGGCCATTCGGTAATCTTCACCACAGCCTTATCTCCGCTTTTACCACCTTTCAACGCTTTTTTAGGAATAAATATGTCGTTGGCCAGCGTACGGTCCTCGGTGAGCAGGAAAGCAAAATCCTTACGCACCTCCAATCTTCCGACAAACGACCTGTCACTCCTTTCGAGAATCTCGACCACTTGCGCCTCGCGTACATGATGCTTCCTGCGGGCCAACAAAGTCACTTTCACCTTGTCTCCTCCCATGGCATGCAAAGAGTTCCGTTCGGCCACAAGAACAGGCTCTCCTCCATCCAACGGGGTCACGGTATTTTTACCGTTCGCTTTGCGATTGAATATGGCTTCAAACACTTGCCCTGTGGTATTCAAACGGAAATGCAGCTTCTCCGTTTCTTTTATATAATCATCCATCGCCAAATCTTCCAACAAGTCCATACAAAGCAACTTGGCGGGATGAGTGTCCAGTTTCAAGTCTCTGAATATACGTTTAATGTCGTAAACCTCGGCGGGATTATTTTGAAAAAGTTCCATTAACATTTTCGCCAGTTCTTTTTTCTTCAGGCGCTTGCCGCCTTTCTTTCCTGTTTTTCCCATAAATCTGATATTTTAGAGGTTTGTTATCTATAATCTTTCTGCAAGTTAAGCATATTTATTCATTCCGCTCCTCTTTTATCTCTTATTTTTTCTGAAAATGCTTATCTTTGTTCTTTCTTTTTCATAAGCCAACAGACCAATGAAACTAACCGAACGGGAAAAAGCCATCTATCAAGTCACATGGGCAGGAAGTTTTGTCAACTTTCTGTTAGTCATATTCAAATTCATAGCCGGAATTCTGGGGCATAGCGCAGCCATGATAGCGGATGCCGTACATTCATTATCTGATTTTGCAACAGACATCGTCGTACTCATCTTCACACGTATTTCCAATAAACCGCAAGACAAAAATCACGATTACGGCCATGGCAAATACGAAACGCTGGCCACAGCAATAATAGGTATCGTACTTTTTGCCGTAGGCGCAAGCATCTGTTGGAACGGACTACAAGCTATCCAAACCGTATGGCAAGGAGGTCGTCTTCCCGCCCCGGGCATGCTTGCTTTCGCCGGAGCCATCATTTCCATCGTTTCCAAAGAACTGATATATCGTTACACCATCCACGTGGGACGCAAAATCAATTCCAGTGCAGTCATTGCCAATGCCTGGCATCACCGTAGCGATGCCTTCTCCTCCATCGGAACAGCCATAGGTATCGGAGGGGCTATAGTTTTAGGTGAATCATGGAGTGTGCTCGACCCTATGGCTGCAGTGGTCGTGAGTTTCTTCATCATGAAGGTAGCCGTCCAACTCTTGAAGCCGTGTGTGGACGAGCTGACTGAGAAATCATTGCCGGATGAAATAGAAAAAGAAATCTGCCTCATTACGGAGAACACACCGGGAGTGTCGGCCATACACAACTTACGCACACGCCGCATCGGCAACCATTATGCCATAGAGATGCACATCCGGATGGACGGGCATTTGACTTTGTATGAAGCACACGCCAAGGCATCGGTCATAGAAAACAAATTGAAAGAAAAATACGGAAATGAAACCCATGTGGGCATCCATGTGGAACCCGTGAAGAGTGCCGATGGCACTTACAGGGAATAAAACCAATAGAACAAACGCGTATGAAAATATTAGTAACAGGAGCCAGCGGCTTCATCGGCAGTTTTATCGTTGAAAAGGGGCTGACGGAAGGACACGCGATGTGGGCAGGCATACGTGCCACCAGTAGCCGGAGCTATCTTCAGGATTCCCGAATCCGTTTCGTTGAATTAGACATGGAACATCCTGAAATCCTACGCTCCCAACTGGCGGCATGCAAGGCCGAGTTCGGAGGTTGGGATGTCATCGTACATGCAGCCGGAGCCACCAAATGTATCCGACGTGAAGACTTTTTCCGCACCAATACGGAAGGTACACGTCATTTTGTCGATACGCTCCGCGAACTGGACATGGTACCCGGGCGTTTTATTTTCATCAGTTCCCTCAGTGTGTTCGGCGCCATACGCGAACAGGCTGTACGTCACGCCACTTCAGACAATCCCTGGATATATGCCCCGATACGGGAAGATGATACGCCCCGCCCCAACACGGCATACGGAGAAAGCAAGTTGGAGGCCGAACGTTATCTCAAGTCTCTGAAAGATTTTCCTTATGTCATTCTCCGCCCCACCGGTGTATACGGGCCACGTGAAAAAGACTATTTCGTCATGGCGCAAAGTATCAAACAACACGTAGACTTCAGCGTAGGTTACCGTCCGCAGGAAATCACATTCATTTACGTGGAAGACCTCGTACAAGCCGTTTTCTCTGCCATGGTAAAGGATGTCATCGGACGCGAATTTTTCATCAGCGACGGAAACGTATACCACAGTACGGAATTCAGCGACCTGATACGCACGGAGCTTGGACATCCGTTCATGCTCCGCATCAAAGCCCCGGTATGGTTTCTTCGTGTCGTATGTGCCATAAATGGCAGTTTCAGCACATGGCGAGGCCGCACCACCACCCTTAACCGTGACAAATTCCACATTCTATGCCAACGCAACTGGCAATGCGACATCCAACCGGCCGTGAAAGAACTGGACTTTCGTCCCGAATATCCTTTGGCACGAGGAGTCAAAGAAACGATAGCCTGGTATAAGAAGGAGGGATGGCTATGA
>OHGK01001808.1_pt1 | contig 10666 bp, 9 predicted proteins | sample 1567671 | NCBI WGS metagenome assembly OHGK01 (sample SAMEA3879577, study PRJEB24766) | human gut metagenome | biome: human-associated habitat; feature: feces | place: USA | collected 1985/1987 | reverse complement strand
CCAGAGATGAGTATTTTGAGTGGAAAATTAACTGGCCACAGACCTGTGATGGGTGTGGGAAATATGAGCCGAAAAGGCAATGGCGATCTGCAAATGCAGAACTTAGTGAAACTTAGCAAAACTTAAATTTATTATGTTTTTTCTCTTTAACCAAAGAAAAAAGCACTGAAAACCATTAGTCCAACGGTTTTCAGTGCTTTTTTCATATTGCTCTATTGAATTTTCCTCATTCCACCTATACAAGTGAAACTTAGAGAAACTTAAATTAAATCTCTTTCAGACAATTCAATTTGGATATTCACCAACTGTGGATTATTTCTCAGTGGGCCAGTTTCCAGCTTACTGCCTGCTGCCTTGCATCCACAAATCTCTTATAAATGCCTTCCTGCTTCATTAGTTGCTCATGTGTTCCCTGCTGTGCAATTCTTCCTTTTTCAACAACCACAATCTGGTCTGCATGTCTGACTGTTTTTAATCTGTGGGCAATCATAATAATCGTTTTTTCCTTTGTAAGTGCATCTACTGCATCCATCAGCTCCTTTTCATTCTCCGGATCAACATTTGCCGTTGCTTCATCCAATATGACGATTGGCGCATCCTTCATAATCGCTCTGGCTATCGAAATACGCTGCTTCTCACCACCGGAAAGTGTGGCTCCTCCTTCTCCGATCACTGTGTCATATCCATTCGGAAGTTTGCTGATGAAATCATGACAACATGCTTTCTTCGCCGCTTCCACCACTTCCTCATGACTTGCATCCTGGCGTCCGAATTTAATATTATTCTCAATGGTGTCTGCAAACAAATACACCGACTGAAACACAAATGAGAAATTACTCATCAGACTGTTCATGCTGTAGTCTTTTACATTCACACCTCCAAGTGTCACTTCCCCGGAATCCACATCCCAGAACCTGGCAATCAGATTGCAAAGTGTTGATTTTCCTCCACCAGATGGTCCAACGATTGCTGTCGTCGTTTTCTGCGGAATAGAGAGCGATATATCATCAATGATCTTCCGTTTGTCATAAGAAAACGAAACATTAGAAAGTCTAATATCGTAATTTTCCGGCTGTATTTCTTTACCGTCGATATCCATGGTATCCAGCTCCAATATTGCATTTGCTTTATCTACACATACGCTTACCACATGTAAAAGAGATGAATAATTTCCTGCACATTCCAGACTGGCATAAAGCATAAATGCTGAGATTGTCATACCAATTGCATAGACCGCACTCATAGTTCCATTAATATAAAAATATGCACTGCATGCTACGATTACTGCACCTGTGGTTTTTGTTATGACGCTTTGCAGAAAATGATAAGGGACAAACAACATCTCCATCTTTGTATTAATCTTTTCGCATGCTTCATTTGCATCATTTAATCTTTTTGCCTGTTTTCCAAGCAGGTTGTATGATTTTACTTCTGATATTCCCTGCAGATACTCCATGATCTGGTTTACAAGCTCCGTATCGCATACCACTTTTTGCTCTGAATCTTTTTTACCCGCATTCTGCATCACAGAATTGACCCCAAAGAAAATAAGTACTCCTGCTGCAGCTGTCAGTCCAATTCTCCAGTCAAAAAGAAACAGCATAAGAATGATCATGGATGTTTCCAGAATTCCCTGCATGGTCAGCATAACCACTCTCGCAGCTACATCGCCAAGTGTTTCCATTGTATTCGTCGTAATAGAAGAAATTTCCCCGATGCTGTTGGCATTAAAATATCCCATCGGCAGATAACGCAGATGCTCTGCAATCTTGATTCTCATAAAAGCACTCGCATTATATCCGCCTTCTGTCTGAAGCACTGTAGAGTATCTCTTACAGATGACATCAACTACAATTGCAATCACCATGATCGCAATTGAACCACCAATATATTTTCCTATTGGTTTTCCACTCATCAAACCAATCAATATGTACATAATAGCCGGTATCTTCATTGCTGAAGCGAGAGCCTCTATAAGTCCGATCACTATCGACAGTTTAAATTTATTACCATTTTCCCTGCCTGAAAAACGAAAGAATTTTGCCAGAATCCCAAACATATCATTCTCCCTCCTTCACCGTATCTTTTACAGAAATATGGGCATTCCACATTTCCTTATAAAGCGGGCATGACACCAGAAGTTCCTCATGTGTGCCATGTGCTGCTACATTTCCATCATTTACAACAAAGATCTGGTCACTGTCTTTAACAGTAGAAAGCCTGTGCGCTATCACAATCAGAGTCTTCCCTGCGACCAGCTTTGCGATAGAATTCTGCAGAATCGCCTCGTTTTCCGGATCTGTGTAAGCAGTTGCCTCATCAAGGATCACGATGGGAGCATCTTTTAACATTGCTCTTGCAATGGAGATACGCTGCCTCTCGCCACCTGACAGATGTCCTCCTGCACCTCCTACAACCGTATCAAATCCATTCTCCAACTGCATGATAAATTCATAGCATCCACTTTTCTTTGTCACCTCGATGATCTGTTCATCTGTAGCCTCCGGATTTCCCTGTCTGATATTTTCACGGACTGTTTCATTAAACAGATAATTGTCCTGTGCAACATATGCAATTTTCCGATTAAAATCTGCAAGCGACATTTCTTTGACATCAACTCCACCGATTTTGATGCTTCCGGAATCCACATCCCACAGGGACGCAATCAGCTTTGCGATGGTCGACTTGCCGCTTCCGGAAGGTCCTACGATTGCATTTACCGTTCCTGCTTTTAGCTCCATAGTTACTCCATGCAGAATCTCTTTGTCGTGATAACCAAACCTGACATTTTCAAGTGTAACGGAGTTATCTTTTGGAACACTTTTACTTTTCTCTGGACGTTCAAGCTCCGGCTGTTCCAGAATTCCTGCCACTTCACCAACAATCACTCCGATCTTGCCAAGATCATCTGTATAGGAACCCACTGTGATCAACGGTCCAACGATTCCAAGTGATAAAATAATGCAGATGACAAAATCTGAAATCGCAAGTGTTCCATTGGCTACATAATGTGCCCCAAACGGCAATACCGTAAGAAGCGTATAAGGTGTGACCACCATCATCAGTCCATGAAAAATCGAGCACCGTTTCATCCAGGAAATAAAGGAATCTGCATAAGCCATAGCCGCCTTTGTAAATTTTGCATAAGAACTTTCTGTCTTTCCAAATGCCTTGATCACTTCGATTCCGTCAATATATTCCACTGCCGCATCATTCAGATCTTTTGTTGTCTGAACCGTTCTCTCGAAGCTTGGTTTATAATCCAGCATCATTCCAAAATAGGAAAGAAATCCCACTATAACCGGCACCAATGACCAGAGTGCCAGTCTCCAGTCTGTCAGGAAGAAATAAATCAAAATCACAATCGGTGCCAGCAGATTGGACGTGAATTCCGGGACAATATGCGCCAGTGTTGTCTCGATACTGTCGATTCTTTCCACCATAATATTTTTAAATGTACCGGAAGGTGTGTCTTTCACATAGCCAAGAGGTACCCGCGCCAGCTTGTCACAGCAGGATTTTCTTATATTTGCAAGTACTGCAAACGTTGCTTTATGTGACAATGCTGTCGAAAGTGAATGAAGCAGTTCTGCAATGATAAACGATAATGCAATCAGAACCGCTTTTGCAAGATATATTTCAAACTCCTTTTCACCATTTAAAAACAGCTTTACTATATCTGCAATAATAAAATACGGCAAAATCTTAAAAATCACATTTCCGATTGCAAGTAACACACTCCATACATAGGCAATTCTTTTTTGTCCGGCCCATGTCAGGATCCAGCTGACTGCCGACTTCTTTTTTTCTTTCACATTCGTTCACTCCTTACTTTGGTTTTATTGTTGTTTCTTTCATTAGTTTATTCTAACTCATATATAATAAAATAGGTGGCTTACTGGCATTAGCCACCTGACTTACATTAGTTATACCGGGAATTTAATATTCCACAATCGTTCCCAGCCACCTGTATTGAATTCTTTCAGCTGATGCACATTTTTCTTTGCAGTCTCCCTGTCTATATCATGCTCAATGATCTGAAATACTGATGAAAAAAATCCCGTATAGATCATATGCATAAGGCTTTCCTCTACAATCGGTATTTTCACACCGTTCTCTTTCATCTTTTCCATATATTTCAGGCTGGACTTCATTTCCCGTTCTACCATATTGTGTATGAATAATTCAAATTTTCCACTGTCTCCACATTTCAACAATAATCTGAAATTATCATAATGATCATAAATATAATCAACTATCTGCCCCATTCCATCACTGGATGTATACGACATATTCCTTGTCTGATCACTGGCCGAAAGCTTTTCAAACTCCTCAACGATCTGATCATAAATCTGATAAATGTGTTCCATATAGGGATCTGTCAGTGCATCAAAAAGTGCCTCTTTCGTCGGATAATATTTGTAAAATGCACCAGTAGTAAGTCCGGCATCTTTTACAATGTTTCTTAAAGATGCTCCGGTCAGACCATCTTTCAGGAAATGTTTTCTGGCTGTATTTAATATATTTTTTTGTGTATCTTCTGCTTTTGTCGACATTCTTTTCGTATCCTCTAAAGTTCTTTCCAAAAATATAACAGTGCTATATAGCACTGTTATATTTTAACTCATTACAGGAATTTGTCAAGTCTGCTGTTTCGATTTTTTATTTTCCCGTGTATTCAATTTTCACTTAGCAGATGCATCTGTAGTTTGATTTTGCCGTCGTCACACCACATGATTCTCTTCAGCATCTTTCCTTTTGACCAATATAAACTTTTCATTGCTATATATAAGAACGGAACCATGATTTTGCGTGTTGCCTTTCCAATTTGTACAAACTGTCCACCATCAAAAAATACATGCTTTAACGGTATTTTGCCTATGTTAGAAATGCCATGGCAAGATCTGCACCAATCGAAGATGCAACTACAAGTTCTATTTCTTTGATTCCATGTTTAAGCCTCCTCTTTGACTTTTTCAAAATCTACTGTCTGTTCCTTCATAGAAATTTTTACCACCTTAAAACCATACTGCAAAAGTTCCTTTTTGAATGTAAGGAACGAATGATCTATAGGCACTCCGGCAATGTTTTCAATTTCAGCAAAAGTCAACTTGAAATCGTCTGTTTTATTTTTATTGATCCACTTCCATAAAGGATTATATTTGCTCATAATTATCATTCATCTACTTTCCAAAACTATTTACGATATCCTTTACCATCAGTCAGATTTACTCCACTTGCCACAACACTTTCCCTGCATAAAATATTTTCTTATCTTCTCCATTCCTTCTGCATCCATCTGATACTGATCTGCAATAGTTCCATTTTCAAAATGAATGACGTCAGTGCAACACTCTATAATCAGTTCCAAATCATGTGTGATCACATAAACCGAAATTCCGGTATCCCACACTTCTCTTAGAACCTCTGCAACCTCCAGCATATGCTTATGATCAAGACCACTGGTTGGTTCATCCAAAAACAGCACAGAGCGCCCAGAGGCAATTGCAGATGCGATAGCCACCCGCTGCTTCTGACCTCCGGAAAGTGACATTGGATGACGGTCTTTGACTTTTATCAGATCCAGCATTTCAAGAAATTTGTCTGCTTCTTTCTCATTTTCTTCTTTCATGCTGATCATAACTTCATCCTGTATTGTCTCTGTAAAAAGCTGATGGTTTACTTCCTGCATGACCATATAACAGGCTTTCAGCCTTTCTTTTGGTCTGTAAGTTTTTCCATTCCAGATGATTGTGCCACATTGTTTTTCCAAACCACAGAAACAACGGGAAAAAGTAGATTTTCCAGCTCCATTATTGCCCGTAATTGCGACAATCCGATTTGCCGGAATCTCACATTCTCTGATATATAAAATCTGTGGACCATTCTTATATGCAAAATTAAAATCATGAAGCTCCATTGTGGTTCTTTCTGATATCAACATCTCTGGCATAAGAAGATTTTCCAGAACATAAGCCCGCAGTCCCATCTCTCCCCGCTTTTCTTCTGTCAGATTTTCAAACTCTGTGGCTGAATAATCCTGAATAATCTGTCCCTCTTTCATATAAATAAACCGATCCGCCAGCCCACGCAGATAATACAGGCGATGCTCCGATATAATAATCGTTTTTCCCTGTTCCTTCCAGTGGGCGATTATTCTTCGCAGATCCATGATTGAAGCTGCATCCAGATTAGAAGAGGGTTCGTCCAGGACAAAAATATCCGGTTTCATGATAGAAACCCCTGCACAGGCAATCTTCTGCTTCTCTCCACCTGAAAGCTGAAAAATATTGCGTCCAATCAATTTTTTCAGATGCAGCTCCTGAATTGTAGCCTGCAATCGATCTTTGATTTCTTCCTTTGGCATTCCAAGATTTTCACATCCAAAAGTAATCTCGCTTGTTGTATCTACATTAAAAAACTGTGACCGTGGATTTTGAAAAACACTTCCAACAATTTTTGCTGTATCATACAGTGGCTGCTGCGAAACATTTATCCCATTTATCCATATCTCACCAGTTAATTTTCCTTCATAATAATGTGGAATCAACCCATTGATCATTCGAGTGAGTGTTGTTTTTCCACAACCGCTCTCCCCACATAGCACAATAACCTGACCATCTTCTATCTCCAGATCAATATCCCGGATTCCCACAGAATATTCATTATTTTCTCCATATGTAAATGTTGCATGATCTATTTTTATCATAATGTACTACCTCAAAAAAACAATATACTGATGCAAAAAGAACAATATAAAGCATGCAAAGCAAACAACAATGGCAATAAAATCCTGTACATGAAAGCCAATCTCGCAGACATTGGTTCTTCTGATCGGTGCACCAAGTCCCCTTGTTAGAGCTGCTGCAGACAGCTCATCACCAATTTTTATTACGGATACCATCAATGGTATCAGCCGGTATTCAATCATAAGGAATGGATTTTTACCACCAAAACGGATATTTCTCATTTTCATTGCATCCCGGATTGCCTGATATTCTTCCTTGATTGTAGGAAAGAAACGGAAAATAACTGACAACGGTATAATGATTTTTTCTGTGACATGCATCCGCTCCATTGCACTGATAAACTCACTTACAGATGTAGAAGAGATCAGATATGCACCTGTCATAATTCCCGGTGCAAAACGCGTCATAATTGATGTTGCTGCCAATACCAGAAAAGAAATCATACCACTCCAAACATTCAATGCCAGCCGCTCCAGTACAAAGCATACCGCATAGAGAACTGCATATTTACCGGCTGTTTTGAATTTGTGCTCTGACAAAATCAATGCAAATGGTATAAGGCTTAGTATTGGTTTTACTATATTCATGATTCCATCATTGCTGGTACTGAACATCAATGTTGTAATCGTTATAAGCATAAACAATTTTGTTCTAGGATCTAAAACAATTCCATTTCTGCTGTCAACAGTAGCAGATAATATCTCATCCATTACACGATTCCTGCTTTTACAAAGTGTTTTTTGAGCAACGCTTTTCCAATCATTCCTCCAATGATTGCGCAGATAAAGATACCTGCAATCACAAGAACAATGCTCCACATAGGCATGACAGCCATTACTTTATCTGCATACTCTTTACCAAAACTGGCTGCGAAGCTGGCTCTTGAATCTTCTACCATGAAGTACATTGGAATATATGTACCAACCATCCAGAGACTGAATACTGCATATCCAATCAGGCTCCTTTTAGCACTTTTATAATTGCCAAATTTCAGAATCAAATCTCCCAGCAGCCCAAAGATAAGCCCCAAAGGTACACCCCAATATCCCATTCCGGTAAGTCCCATCAAAAGGCCACTCAGAATTGCCATCAGCGTTACCATACCAAACTTCTTTACCCTTGTCAGGAATAACATAAATGGAATTCCTGTGATCAGTGTCCACAATGCACCAAGAATCGGAAGAAATATCGGAACAAATCCAATCGGAATTGCCACACAACATCCGAGTACAAAATAAAGGACTGTGAAAAGTCCCAGATTAATCAGGTCCTTCGCCTGTAATTTGTTATTCATACAGAATACCTCCCTTGTATAATTAGCTCTATCTAACTACTCCATAAAATACCATATGTTTTGTTATATCTCTACAACCAAATATCATTTTAGCTCCAAACAGCATTGGGTTTTATTGTTGACTCTGCTCTCTTCAAATCCTATAATATTATCTGTTACAGGGCAAAAGTACTTATATCAGGGAGATCTTCTATGAAAATTAACGACGTGATCCAAAAATGCATCAAAATACCGGGTATATCCATAAAACAGGCTGAATATAGTATGGAGCTCATATTAAATACGAAGGAAGGTAAAGGTTCGATGAACTTTTTTTCACTTTTCCCCGGTCTGTCTCTGGCATATATTTTTATAAATTCTCCAACCTGGACGGCTCCCGACCTTCGATCAGACAGCTCCATTACAAAAGGTCCATTGCTTCTTAACTATTGTGTGACAGGTCGTTGTGAAATGATCCTAAACAGCAAAAATTTTGTCTACATCAAAGACAGAGAACTTTCTCTCACAGAATGCTTTGCCCAAAAAGAATATGTTTATCCAAGGCGCATCTATGAGGGGCTTGAATTCTTTATTGATATAGATACATTTACTTTAGAAAATACATGGGTACAAAATGAATTTAGCATTGATTTCAGAAAAATCTCAGAGATGTTTTGTCCTCATGGAAGCACTTATATATCGACAGCGGCCCACGAAACTGAGGAAATTCTCAAAAAACTATGGGAATTATATGATTTTCCGGCCTCTTTTGCAGTCATTCAAATGAAAATATATACGCTCGCTTTATTCTCAGTACTACAAAATTTGGAGGCTATCCCTAAGTCTCAGGCCTGCACTTTCTTTACTGAATCTCAGGTTAATATTGCTAAAAAGGTCGAAAATATCATCACCTCAGACCTAAGGCAGCATCATCCTGCGTGGGAATTGGCTGAATATTTTTCTATCAGCGAAACCAGTCTAAAAAATTATTTTCGCGGTGTTTACGGACAGAATATTTCTGTCTATCTGCGTGAAATGCGTATGAATAAAGCAGGCGAACTGCTTGCCTCAACACGACTGTCTGTAGCTGAGATTGCAGCACAGGTCGGATATCTGAATCAGAGCAAATTCGCCTCTGTGTTTAAAAAGCATTTTGGTGTATCACCTTTGGAATATCGCCGCACCAGACATTTAGACTCCTAAACTCTCCATTTTGTTGCCTCTCTTCTTTCAACAATAAAATGACGATAAATCCCATCCTGTCTCACAAGTTCTTCATGTATTCCCTGCTGTACGGTTTTCCATTCTCCAGAACGAAAATCCGTTCAGCTTTCTGTACTGTTTTTAGGCGGTGTGCAATCATAATAACAGCTTTATCATTTGTCAGGTACCATCCACTGGTCATTAAAATGACAAATTACATACAATAAAACTTCTTCCGAAGATATATTCTGAGTAGCATGATACCCATATTAATGAGTATAAATAGCAAAATCAAATTCACTGGCAGATATTTTCTAGTTACATCTCCAAGCACTGTTATTCCTGAAAGACTTCCAATTAAAAACATCTGTGAAATTTCATCCCACATTTTTTTGTATCGTTTTATTGCTTCTATAATCATTACTATCATAATTGCCAATATAAAAATTATAGCTACGATTGCCAAAATCCTGATAACCCAGGCTTCTCCCCCCGTATAAGCTATTTTTTGATTGAACCCATTATCATAAGTCGGATATACCAACCATTCACAAAATTGAACATACCATGTGAATGGAATCCTAAAAAAATCTATGAAATCATGCTGAAAAGCACCATTCTGTATGATTGCAAACAGGATTACTGTAATGTATCCTATTCCCCAGAAATATTCTGCGTCCCTCATTTTTTTGGTTCTGGACTTTACTTCTTTTTTCGTTTTACGGATTTCCATCTCTGCACGTTTCTTTTCATTACGGGCTTTTGCTTCTGCCTGTTCCATCTTTTTCTCTGCTTCTTTCTGTTTCTTCTGTGCATCATCTACTGCTTCAACAGATGATTTATTAACCTGTATCTGCAATTTAGAGTTCTGGTCCCGAACGTCTTTTATTTCTTCTTCGAGCTGCTCTTGCTCGCTCCTGCTCATCAAGCCGTTTCTGTTCCTCAAATCGTCGTTGCTCTGCTGAAGCGATTGATTCAGCTTCTGCTTTTCGGACAGTTCGGTTGTCAAACGATGAATTTCGTCGTTTAATTTCCGAATTTCGTCTTGCATTTCGTGATTCTCGAAGAATAGCTTCTGTTTTTCCATTTTCAGCTTGTGTGTCCTTTCCTGAAATTTCTGGATAAACTCGTTCATCTTCTGATTTCTCACCTGTAACTCGTCTCTCTCTTCCGTCACTAGCTCCAGTGACGCCGCCTGCTCCTTCGCAAGCTGCTTCCACTTGTCGGTAATATCCGGCAAGCTCTTCATCTGCTCCGTTTGTTCGTTCTGCTTCGACTCGCACCCTTTCGTAATTTCTATCAAATTCATTCTCTAAGTCCTCCTTACTGATATCCAGATGAAATGTTTTTGACAGATTGCTGTCTCGCACTTTCTTTCCATCCTGATTCTGAAATGTGATGTGCTTCCGTTTCTCTGTCCAGTTTACGTTCCATCCGAACT
>OHGK01001804.1_pt1 | contig 10710 bp, 7 predicted proteins | sample 1567671 | NCBI WGS metagenome assembly OHGK01 (sample SAMEA3879577, study PRJEB24766) | human gut metagenome | biome: human-associated habitat; feature: feces | place: USA | collected 1985/1987 | reverse complement strand
CCGGCCTGAACCTGACCGGCGCGGATATCGTCATCCATTACGATCCATGGTGGAATGTTGCTGTTGAAAATCAGGCGACAGACCGTGCACATCGTATTGGGCAGAAAAATGTTGTGACGGTATACAAATTGATTGCAAAAGGAACCATCGAGGAAAAAATCATCAAGCTTCAGCAGATGAAAAAAGAGCTGGCGGAAGAGATCCTTTCCGGTGATGAAATTAAGACAGCATCCTTTCAGAGAGAGGAACTGCTTGAGCTTTTGGAAGAACGGTTCTGAAACCGCGAAAAGCAGAAGAAGATTTGATGTAAGGACGAAATGCAGCAGCAATGCAGGAAAATATAAAAGGGATACGTTTCTGTCATACCCTGAAAACGGGCGGACAGGAAACGTATCCCTTTTATAGTAATAGTCTATTCGAAACCAATCTTACAGAAGCTGAATATTCATCACATCCATCACCTCTCGTGTCTCCATCGGCCATACCGAGCACTGTACCTCTCCGATGTGCGCTTTGCGCAGGAAAAACATACAGATACGGGACTGTCCAATACCGCCGCCGACTGTATATGGAAGCTCGCCATTCAGCAGTGCCTTCTGGAATGGAAGTTCTGCACGATCTTCACATCCGGCTTCTTTGAGCTGTGCCTTTAATGAGTCTTCGTCAACACGGATTCCCATAGAAGAGAGTTCAAGACCGATGTCAAGAACCGGATAGTAAACGATAATGTCACCGTTCAGCTCCCAGTCATCATAGTCCGGAGCACGGCCGTCATGTCTTTTGCCGGAAGCAAGTACGCCACCAATTTTGGAGATAAACACTGCGCCTTTTTCCTTCGCAATCGCTTTTTCACGTTCTTTGGTAGTAAGATCCGGATAAAGGTCTTCCAATTCCTGTGTAGTGATGAAAAAGATATCATCAGGAAGAAGAGGATCAATATAGTTGTAACGTCTGGAAATGTATTCTTCTGTATCTTTCAGAGCCCGGTAGACTTTGCGGACAGTATACTGAAGTGTCTCTGTGTTACGTTCTTCCTTAGAAATTACTTTTTCCCAGTCCCACTGGTCAACATACAGAGAATGGATGTTGTCTGTATCTTCATCACGACGTATCGCACTCATATCTGTGTAAAGTCCTTCGCCGGAATGGAAATTATAATTCTTCAATGCATATCTCTTCCATTTTGCAAGAGAATGAACGATCTCTGCAACAGAACCATCTTGTTCTTTGATGTCAAAGGAAACCGGACGTTCCACACCGTTTAAGTTATCATTCAGACCGGATTCCGGACGGACAAACAGTGGTGCTGACACTCGTGTCAGGTGGAGATTCTTTGCAAGAGCACGTTCGAAGTGGTCTTTCACTTCTTTGATGGCTACTTCTGTCTCACGAATTGTAAGAGGGGAATGATAGCCAGCAGGTATTCTTAACTGTTCCATAATAAACTCCTTTATGTTAGCATTTTATTGCTGTTCACAGTATTATGCGGTCAGCAATAGCATTTCTCTTCTATTTTAAGTGGAGAAGAATAAGAAGTCAATGGAAAGGTGAAATGAACACTTGTAATCAGTAAAAAAAATTGCTAAAATGAGCAGTAGTGAGTAATAAATAGTAAGGGACGAAGGTGTAAATAATGAATGTAAATGATATGATTGATACAATTCTGAATTTTGACCTGGATGTTGTTCTGGCGGGACTTAATGAAAGCAGTCATCATTTGAGTCAGATGGAATTTATTTCTCTGATCGTTATAACGGTCGGAGCAGTACTGTTATGTCTGACGGGGCTGAAACTGGTACGTTTCTGGTCAGTGATTGCAGGATTGTCAGCAGGATGTGCAGCTGGAATTGCAGTCGGAGCGATTGCAAGTCTGGATCAGACAATCGCATTGGCAGCAGGAGCGGGTGTGGGACTTGTATTGGCGGTGCTTGGTGCATGGAAGAAGCAGATTGGTGGATTTGTGACAGTAGCGGTACTTGTCTTTGTTGTCAGTGTACATCTGATGAAACCACAGGATCTTATTATGTATGGAATCTGTGCGGGTATCGGTCTTGTGTGTGCATTGCTTTCTATTAAGTTTCATAACTTTATGCTGATTGCTTCTTCTTCTGTGTTTGGAGCAATGGCAGCGGGCAGCAGTATCTTTTATCTGCAGCCGTATAAAAACGGAATGATCCATGTGGCACTTTGTGTTGCAATTGGTGCACTTAGTATCTGGATCCAGCTTCTTCTGGAATCCGGAAAACGTAAGAAAAAGAATTTACTTAAAGCCGCAGAGATCCGTGAAGAACATTCTACAGAAAATGAAGTCGAGAAGGCAAGGGCACTGGTCGAGAATCTGGATGATTTTGATGAGCTGGATGAGATTATAGAGAGTCTTCCGGAAAATGTCCTGAAAGAAGACAAGGGCACAACAGTTGTCAGCATGGATGAATTTGATGATCTTGAAGATGATCTGGAAGAAGATGAAGTGGAGAACTTTAAAGAAGAGAAGTTTGATGTAGACGAGGAAGAAGTCGAAATTGAAGTAACTGCTGATGAGGCAGATGCGACAGAGGATTATGATTTTGATGAAGATCTGGATGACTTGAATGATCTGGAAAATCTGGATGACTTAGATGATTTGGAAGATCTGGATGATTTAGATTATCTTGATGACGATGATGATATCGAGTTTCTGGATGAAGATGAGTAGATAAAAAAAGCTATCGATTACAATAACTTAACACATATCTGTGTTGTTATCGTAGTCGATAGCTTTTGTATTATCTTACTGCTGTAAATACTCCGCGGAGATCATGGATTACATGTCTTGGACATTTTACAGAGCACATTCCACAGCTTAAGCAGATGTCTTCCTGGATTACTGCGCAATTATCTTCTACATGAATTGCACCTGCAGTACATGTTTTTTCACAAATACCGCATCCAATACAACTGACTTCACACTGTTTACGTGCAACAGCTCCTTTTTCTTTGTTAGAGCATTTTACTACAATGTAGTTTGCACATTCGTGAATCTTGATCAGGTTCTGTGGACAGACTTTTGCACACTGTCCACAGGCAATACATTTTTCTTCGTCTACTTCGGCAACGCCATATTCATTCATGGAAATCGCGCCGAATTTACATTTTTCTATACAGGCTCCACATCCGATGCAGCCATCTTTGCATCCATCGTCTTCAGAGCCGGCTGCGCGGCAGCCACCGTTACAGGCAACCAGAGCTGCCCGGTAAGGAAATCTCTTTTTAATTGCCATGATTATTTCTTCCTTTCGTATGGTGTGTTAGAAAGAGGAAGGTTGTAGCGTCTTTCTCCGTCAAATCTGCAATATGCATCTGCGATTGCAGGAGCAGTAGGGATGGATGTGATCTCTCCGATACCGATTGCTCCACAGGCAACATCCAGACCAGGTTTATCAATAACGATTGCTTCAATCTCAGGAACTTCGTGAGAACGGAAAAGTCCTAAGGAACCATATTTGTCAATTGGTTTACAGTTTTCATCGATTGGATACTGCTCTCTGAGTGCATATCCCATTGACATTACAACACCGCCTTCAATCTGACCTTCGCAGGAGAGAGGGTTGACAGCTTTACCAACATCATGTGCGGCAATCATTTTCTCAATCTTACCTGTCTTAGGATCAAGGATGCAGACCTGAGTTGCATATCCATAAGCAACGTGAGATATCGGATTAGGCACATCTGCACCAAGTGGATGAGTCTTAGCGAGATACTCTCCGTAGAAAGTTTCTCCAATCATATCTTTCATGGACTTACCGCTGTTTTTCGCTTCCATGAATTTTTCACATGCTCTGCGGCACGCTTCACCAGTTACAAGTGTCTGACGAGAACCGGAAGTTGTACCGGAATCAGGTGAAATCCATGTGTTGCTTCGCTCATAGACGATATCATCATGGGAAAGATCTGTATTTGTAACGATCATCTGTACAAGTACAGTACCAAGTCCCTGACCGATACAGGAAGCACCAGTGAAGATGTGAAGTTTTTCATCTTCTTCAACAATTAATTTTACACGTCCTGTATCCGGGATACCAACACCAACACCGGCATTCTTCATAGCACAACCAAGGCCAACAGCCTTACCGGCCGCAAGTGCAGCATCATACTCTTCTTTGACAGCTTCCAGTGTTTCTACAAGACCTGTAGAGTTATCTACAATCTGTCCGTTCGGAAGTACTTCGCCTGGGCGGATCGCATTGCGGTAATGAATCTCCCAAGGTGTAATGCCTACCTTGTCAGCCATCATGTTCAGAAGTGTCTCTGTTGCGAAACAAGTCTGTGTAACACCAAATCCGCGGAATGCTCCGGCAGGTGGGTTATTTGTATAGTAAGCAGTTCCTTCAATTTCAAAGTTTTCATAATGATAAGGTCCTGCTGCATGTGTGCATGCACGTTCAAGAACAGGGCCTCCAAGAGAAGCGAATGCACCTGTGTCAGATTTAACAATCGCTTTTACACCCTGGATCACTCCATTCTCATCGCATCCCATTGTCATATCCATGTAGAATGGGTGACGTTTCGGATGGACAAGCAAGGATTCCGCTCTGGATAGTTTCATCTTGATCGGTTTCTTTGTTACGTAAGTAAGCAATGCACTTAAATGCTGAACAGTCATGTCCTCTTTACCACCGAAACCACCGCCGACTAATGCGTTCTGAACTTTTACTTTATCTGTTCCAAGCATAAGTGTAACTTCGTGCAATGTCTGGTGAGCAGACTGGTCTGTTGAATATACGAAAATGTCACCGTCTTCATCATAGAAAGAAACAGCACATTCCGGTTCAAGGAAAGCATGCTCAGTCCAAGGTGTCTCAAAGTGATGTGAGATCACGTACTTGGAATTCTTGATTGCTTCTTCCGCATTTCCGCGGCTGATGTGCTTATAAGCACATACGTTAGTCTCTTCTTCATCATAAACAAGAGGTGCATCCGGAGCGGCAGCTTCTTCCACTGTATGCACATGAGGAAGTACTTCATATTCAACTTTAATAAGTTTCTTTGCTTTTTCTACAGTTGCCATGTCAGTTGCAGCTACAAGGGCAATTGCATCTCCGAGATAATGAGTCAGTCCACCAACCGGAATCAGTGAATACTGATCATGTTTTAAGTGTCCGATCTTATTCTCCCCAGGAATATCATCGGCTGTTACAACCGCTTCTACGCCAGGCAGAGCCTCGGCAGCAGAGGTATTAATAGAAAGTACGCGAGCTCGTGGATATTTACTACGAAGAGCAGCGCCATAGAGCATTCCTTCCGGATAATAGTCATCCGGATATTTACCTGTTCCAAGCACTTTTTCTTCAACATCTATACGAGAAACACGGGAACCAAGAGTCCAGCTAGGATCTCCGTCATCTGGTAAAACTCCTTCTTTCAGAATCTTAGCTGCCAGACGCACCGCGTCCATGATCTTGACATATCCTGTGCAGCGGCAATAGTTGTTGCGCAGCGCATAGCGAATCTCATCATCGGTTGGTTCCGGATTTACATCCAAAAGTGCTTTTGTGCACATAACCATACCAGGAATACAGAATCCGCACTGTACAGCGCCTGCCTTCCCGTAAGCATAAGTGTAAACTTTCTGTTCCCAATCAGAAAGCCCCTCGACTGTGATGACATTCTTTCCGGCCAATGAATCTGTGTCAGGTACGCAGGATTTGCAAGTCTGTCCATCAATGATAACAGTACAGGCTCCACAAGCGCCTTCGCTGCAACCATCCTTTGCAGAGGTAATGTGCAGTTCATCACGCAGGAACCGTAACAGTTTCTGATTCTTTGAAGGTGAGACTTCCTGACCATTTACTATAAATGATGCCATGTCAGTTACTCCTTTCTTTGTGACAAAATCCCCAAAGAAAAATCTTTGAGGAGTATGTGTTTGTTGTGTATTTTTAATTATATAAAGATACCTATGGTTACATTTTATCACATATTCAACAAAAAGCAACAACTATTCTAAAAAAGTTTTTTGACATCTAAAAATATTTTAGATATATGATATAAAAAATGCATATCAGGATAAAAAAGGGAAGTACCGCAAAATGATACTCCCTTGTAATTATCTTATATAAATTGTTATTAGAAACCAAAAAGATTTACAACGCGATTTTAATTATCGTGTTCTTCTTCAAATGGATCGTCGTAATCATCTTCATCATCGTAATCATCTCCACCGCGGGAAGCAATTGCGAGAATCAGTGAAATAACAGCAAGTACACCACTTACACCGGCTAAAATCAGAAGCTCGAATTCATCTCCATGTTTCAGGAAAGCAAAAACAGCACTACCGATATAGACAATCATCGGGATAAGGAATGCAAAAAGTGTATCACGGTTATTCATGATGAAGTATAACAGTGCAGTGACAAGCATACAAAGAGCAACAATGACATAATTCATGCCTGGAGCAGAAGTTACGTCAGCTCCTGATGTGCTGAGTCCTGTTACGAATCCTTTATAAATACAGAAACCAAATGCAAGCAGGGAAATGATTCCAAGGATGATGCGTCCAGGTCTGAAACGTGGATATTCGTCTACATATTCATATTCATCGTCATCTTCATCATCAGAGGATTTCTCATCATCATAGTCATCCATTTTTCTGGATTTTACATCTTCTTTTGCTTTCGCAGTTTCGGCTTCCTCTTTCTTTTTCTTCTTGGCAGCTTTACTGTCAGGGTCAGTTGCAAGCATATCTTCGTATCCCTTGCGAACTGCTTTTTCACGCTTATCACGGATTTCTTCCGCTGGAATGTTCCCATATTTCTGCTCTTCGGAATTATCAGTGGCAGTGGCATCAGTGGCAGCTTTCTGTGCAGCGGCTTTGCGGGCTCTGGCTCTCTCCTTAAGAATACGTTCAGCTTCTTCTTCTGAAATCCCTTTGTCAGCAGCAAGGCGGGCAATCGCTTCTTTGCGGGCGCGGGCTTTTGCTTCTCTGCGGGCAGCTCGTTTCTCTTCAGCGGCACGGGCGGCAGCCTCAGCTTTCGCTTTTTCTTCAGCGGCACGAGCCTCAGCTTTTGCTTTCTCTTCCGCGGCTTTCTTGGCAGCGATCTTCTTTGCACGTTGTTTATCAAGGTTCCATTGCTTTTTACAGCTATGGCAGATTGCATATTCATTAAAGATTGGATCCCCGTTTTCGCTGGTGCCAATCTGCTTATTCTGCAAATCCAGGTCTTTTCCACATATTGGGCACTTCATATTAATCATGTACTCCTCTCTTTTGTATCAAAATATTTATAACAGATTTATTATAGCATCTTAAAAGAGGAAGAACAACGAAAAAAGTGTGTTTTACATAAAATGTTTTAGAAAAAAATCAAAATTGCGTAAGAATTTAGTTTAAATTCATAAGAAATGGTGGACTTTAAAAATTTAATGTGTTAAAATCAAAAAGTGGCCTGAGAAGGCAAAAGGTATTGTTATGGCTTATGGTATGCCGTAAGCCATCATATAATTAGCCGGTTGAGAAGGAGATTGTTTCGTATGAGTAAGAAGATCAGAACCGAGGCAGTAGATTATTTGTTTCAGGCAATCTTAAGCCTTGAGAATAAAGAAGAGTGTTATACATTTTTTGAAGACATCTGTACGATCAATGAGCTGCTTTCATTGTCACAGAGATTTGAAGTGGCAAGAATGCTCCGTGAACAGAAGACATATCTGGAGATCGCGGAGAAGACAGGAGCATCCACTGCGACAATCAGTCGTGTGAACCGTTCTCTTAATTACGGGAATGACGGATATGATATGGTTTTCAAACGTGTAGGGCTTGCTGAGGAAGAGAATGGAACGGAAGAATAACACTTAAGAATTAAGCTTACAATAAAATACCTTTTATCAATCAAAAGATACAGCTTGCGGAAGATCCTGATAAAGTCTTTCGCAGGCTGTATCTCATTTTAAACAGAAATGTTTATTTCCCTTTCTTTTTCTCTTCGTTTTTTGAAGACTTGAAAGAGAGGTCATCAATGATCCGTTCAATGATCATTTTCTTGATATATACATCAAAACTCAAGCTGCATATAAATGCAAACTGCTGTAAGATCTCCTTATCTTCGCCATCAGCAAGATGAGTGAAAGTCTCAGCAGATTTCTCATAAGTAGCAGTTACATTCTCTTTGATGGAATCCAGCTGTTCTTTTTCAATCTTGCAGACTTCTTTGTAAATATCCGCTAATTCAAAAGAGCTTCCATCCGGAAAATATTTCTCTGTGAGCGGTGCAAGGACTGTCTCAATATCTTTAATTGAAAGAATACTCTTAAAATAATAAATGAAGACCAGAAGGAGCAGGTGCTCTCTGGAATACTTCTTCTTCACCGGGGGTGGAAGAAGATTGTTCTTCGTATAATTATTGATCATGGTCTTTGTCAGGATCTTATCATCAGGGTAACGTTTGGTCGAAGCCAGCTGCTCATCCATAAAAGTAGTTACTTGATCCATGTAAAGATCAATATTCGGAACATCGCCGGGATGCACATAACTTAAAGAAGAAAGTTCTTCCAAAATGCTGTTTAACAGATTACTTGTGTCTATATTCATGTTATCACCTCAATACATTTATTATATAGTATTTAAAACTAGATAGCAAGCAAAAGATAAGAAGGCCGGAAAATGTAGTTGACAAACAGGAACGTGTGTTTGATAATGGGAATACATTTACAGATATCTTTATAACTTTAAAGGAGTAGAAAGATGAGCATTTATGATAAATTAAATGAACCACAGAGAGAGGCTGTTTACCACACGGACGGTCCTCTTCTGATCCTTGCCGGAGCCGGTTCAGGAAAAACAAGAGTTCTGACGCACAGGATCGCGTATCTGATCGGAGAACGTGGCGTGAACCCATGGAATATTCTTGCAATCACATTTACGAACAAAGCGGCAGAAGAGATGCGCCAACGTGTGGATAATCTTGTCGGTTTTGGAGCGGAAAGTGTATGGGTGAGTACATTTCACTCTGCGTGCGTGCGTATTTTGAGAAGATTTATTGACAGATTAGGGTATGAGAATCATTTTACGATATATGATACAGATGATCAGAAGACATTAATTAAGGAAGTCTGTCGGAAAGTAGATGTGGATACGAAAGTGTTTAAAGAAAGAAGTCTGCTTTCAGCAATTTCATCTGCCAAGAATGAGATGATCCTTCCGGACGAATTTGAACTGAATGCCGGAGGAGACTTTGCAAAGATGAAGATTGCTAAGGTTTATCGCGAGTATGAGGCGCAGATGAGGGCGAATAATGCACTGGATTTTGATGATCTGCTTGTAAAGACAGTACAGCTTTTGCAGACACAGCCGGATGTGCTTGAGAGTTATCAGGAAAGATTCCGCTATATTATGGTAGATGAATATCAGGATACAAATACAGTCCAGTTTCAGCTGGTAAGCCTTCTTGCAGGAAAATATAAGAATCTTTGTGTCGTTGGAGATGATGACCAGTCAATCTACAAGTTCCGTGGAGCGAATATCCGGAATATTCTTGACTTTGAGCATGAATTTCCGGATGCAAAGGTGATCAAACTGGAGCAGAACTACAGATCTACAGGGAATATTCTGAATGCAGCAAACAGTGTGATCGCGAATAACCGCGGAAGAAAGGAGAAATCACTTTGGACGGAGAACGGAGAAGGTGAACTGATTCGTCTGCGTCAGTTTGATACGGCGTTTGATGAGGCAGATTTCATTGGTGAAGATATCAAAAGTGCTGTCAGACAGGGAGGTTCCTATAATGACAGTGCAGTTCTTTATCGTACGAATGCACAATCCCGTCTGCTGGAAGAGAAATTTATTGCCATGAATATTCCTTATAAGATTGTCGGCGGTGTAAATTTCTATGCGAGAAGAGAGATCAAGGATCTTCTTGCTTATCTCAAGACGATCGACAATGGACGTGATGATGTTGCGGTTAGAAGAATTATTAATGTTCCAAAAAGGGGAATCGGTCTTACAACGATTAACCGGATTCAGGAGTCTGCAACAGAACGTGGAATTGGTTTTTATGAGGCATTACTGGCACCGGGGCTGATCGCAGGTGTGGGAAGAAGTGCAACAAAACTGGACTCTTTTGCGGCATTGATCGAGTATTTTAAGACGTTGGCAGAAGAGATGAACATCACAGATCTTTTACAGGAAGTGATTGAGAAGACAGGATATATAGAAAGCCTTGAAAATGAAGATAAAGAAGAGGCGAAAACAAGAAAAGAGAATATAGACGAGCTGATCAGTAAAGCGGCAACTTATGAGGAAAGTTGTCAGGATAAAGATGAAAAGGCAACATTGAGCGGATTCCTTGAAGAAGTTGCTTTGGTTGCGGATATTGACAGTCTGGATGAAGACCAGGAATATGTTGTTCTGATGACTTTACATAGTGCAAAGGGACTTGAATTTCCACGTGTTTATCTTGCTGGGATGGAAGATGGACTTTTCCCGGGATATATGAGTATTAATGCAGGAGACAGAGAAGAACTGGAAGAAGAGCGGAGACTTTGTTATGTTGGAATCACAAGGGCAGAGCAGGAACTGACTTTGACAAGTGCGCGCAGAAGAATGGTGCACGGTGAGACACAGTACAATCCGATGTCAAGATTTGTGAAAGAGATCCCGAGGGAACTGCTTGATACAGGAAACAAGAAGTTTACCCAGGAGACGGAGATGCCAGCACAGCAGAATACATATGCACGTGC
>OHGK01001801.1_pt1 | contig 10714 bp, 10 predicted proteins | sample 1567671 | NCBI WGS metagenome assembly OHGK01 (sample SAMEA3879577, study PRJEB24766) | human gut metagenome | biome: human-associated habitat; feature: feces | place: USA | collected 1985/1987 | reverse complement strand
CTGATGAAATTCATTGATGCCTGCCACAAGAACGACATCGGTGTGATCATGGATTTCGTGCCGGTACATTTTGCCGTTGATCATTATGCACTGGCCGATTATGACGGAACTTCACTTTATGAATATCCACATCAGGATGTTGGTGTCAGCGAATGGGGAAGCTGCAACTTTATGCACTCCCGCGGCGAGGTGCGCAGTTTTCTCCAGTCTGCCGCCTGCTACTGGCTGCAGGAATACCATTTTGACGGTCTGAGAATGGATGCGGTGCGAAATCTGATTTACTGGCAGGGACAGCCGGAGCGGGGAGAAAATCATCCCTCCCTTCAGTTTCTCCGCGGCATGAACCAGGGTCTGAAAAAACGCTTCCCCGATGCCATGCTTATAGCTGAAGATTCCACCAATTATCCCGGTGTCACCAGGCCGGTCTGCGAAGGCGGACTGGGCTTTGACTACAAATGGGATCTGGGCTGGATGCACGATACCCTCTGTTATTTTCAGACAGAGCCCCGGCTTCGTCCGGAGCATTATCATGAACTGACCTTTTCCATGCAGTATTACTATCAGGAACGGTATCTTCTTCCTCTTTCCCATGATGAGGTGGTTCACGGAAAAGCCACGATTCTTCAGAAAATGTACGGCGATTACGAGGGGAAATTTCCGCAGGGCCGGGCTTTCTATCTGTACATGATGGCTCATCCCGGAAAAAAGCTGAATTTTATGGGAAATGAAATGGGACAGCTTCGCGAATGGGACGAAAAGCGGGAACAGGACTGGTGTCTTCTGAAATTCCCGATTCACGATGCCTTTCTCCGGTTTATGAGGGAAATCAATACCCTGTATCTGAATACGCCTGCCCTTTACCGGGAGGACTACAGTCCCTCCGGCTTCCGGTGGCTGAAATCAGACAAGGACGGCTCCTGCTGCTACATCTTTGAACGGCGCTGCCAAAAACAGAGAATCCTCTTCCTTTTCCAGTTTTCCGATCAGCCCTATACGGTTTCCGGCCTGTCCCTTCCCGGAAATGTCCGCTGGCTGGAACCGCTGATCAATACAGACTGGCAGGAATACGGCGGCCGGACAAAGAAATCAAAAGCAAAACACTGCCCGGAAAAGAACGGATTCCAGATTACTCTGGCGCCCTTCTCCGGACAGTGCTTCAAAATCACAGAAACAGAATCATAACCAAATTGTCACCCGTTTTCCCGGCTGTTTTTCCTCTTTCCCCGCTTTTTCATCAGGATTCCAAGTATCAGGGCCAGAAACTCAGCCACAGGCATAGCCGCCCAGATTCCGTCTACTCCCACAAGAAGGGGAAGCAGGTAAACAAGAATACCTGAAAAAATCACACCGCGGCAAAGGGAAAGAACCAGGGCGCATCCAGGCATCAACACAGACTGGAAATATGTAGCCAGGAGCAGATTGATTCCTGTTGTTAAAAATGCCAGGAAATAGATCCGCACTGCCGGAACAGCCATGGCAAGAATCTCCGGTGTGGGCAAAACGAACACCCGCACCACAAAGGCCGGAGCCAGAAGTCCCAGAGCCGTAAAGAAAATTCCCGTTCCCACGGAAAATCTTCTTGCCAGCCGGAAGGTCTGATTTACCCGTTCCTGAAGACCGGCTCCGTTGTTTATAGCCATCAGAGGCTGGGATGCCTGACTGATACCATTGCTGATGGAATTAACCATCAGAACGCTGTTGGAAACAATGCCGTAAACCATTACGCCCATATCGCCAACCCAGTACAGAAGCTGGCGGTTAAACAGAAGAATCACCACTCCGCTGGAAAGATCCAGAATAAAGCTGGAAAGGCCGTTAACAGCCACCTCCCCAATGGCCTTCAGCCGAAAATGCCTGGTAAACTTCAGGGTATTGCTGCTGCTGAAAAAATGGCTGAAAAGAATTGCCACAGTAATCACCGAACCCAGCACCGTAGCCAGCGCACCTCCGGCCATCCCCATTTTCATGGGAAACATAAAAATATAGTCCAGAATCACATTGCTGACTCCGCCTGTAATCACTGCTGCCATTGCCACCTTCGGCGCTCTGTCATTTCTCACAAAGGCCTGAAGAAACGATGACAGCAGGAACACCGGGCAGCCTGCCGTGAGAATCCGGCCATAGCTTCTTACCATCTCATCCATTGCCTCATTTCTTCCGAGAAATGCAGTAATGGGGTCAAAATACAGTCCGCAGACAATTTCATAAAAAATAGCCATTATCACAGTTCCAACCAGGGCTGCTGAAAAATGCTCTCTTGCTGCTGCCTCATCCTTCCTTCCCTTATCAAAGGAAAACAGGACGCTTCCTCCTACTCCAAACATCATTCCTGTGGCAAAAAACAGAGAAAACACCGGAAGCAGCAGATTCAGAGCTGCAATTCCCATGCTTCCCACTCCCCGCCCTACCAGTATGGTATCGCCAAGAATATAGATGGAATTTACCAGCGTTGCGCCAATGGATGGAATCAGAAATTGAAAAAACACAGAGGTCACCTGATCTCTGCATAAATCAAGTTTTTTTTCTTTCATCATATCCTCCTTACTCCCGACTCAAAACAGCATCCTACTATCATAAAATTTTTCCCGATTTTTGTCAAGCGGAGCATATTTCCCATTGGTATTCCCCTCTAAAAATGGTATAATGACTTCATTAGGAGGTGAGGCCATGAAACACATCGACCGCCATGAACTCTTTTCCATTCCCAATCTGATGGGATATTTTCGAATCCTGATGATTCCCGTCTTCTGTTTTCTCTACCTCACTGCAGAGACGAAGCAGGATATCTGGATTGCCGCAGCCGTAGTTTTGATTTCCAGTCTGACTGATATGCTGGACGGACTGGTAGCCAGAAAATTTAACATGATCACCGAGTTCGGAAAATTTCTGGATCCCTTTGCCGACAAGCTGACCCACGGGGCTCTGGCCTTTTGTCTTGCTGTCCGTTATCCCCTGATGTGGGCTCTGTTTGGACTGCTGCTGATAAAAGAAGGCTACATGGCTGTGATGGGCCTGATTCTGTTAAAAAAGGGCAAAAGACTAAACGGCGCCATGTGGTTTGGAAAGGTCTGCACTGCTCTTCTGTTTGTTGGAATGCTGGTGCTGTTTCTTGCTGTTGATTTGCCCCGCGCCGCTGCCAATACCCTGATTCTCCTGATGATGGCTGTTATGGCAGTGACTCTGGTATTGTATATTCCTGTTTTTGAAAAAATGAGGAGAGGCTGAATCCGAAACAGCCTCTCCTTCTCTCTTTTGCAGACAGCTTTATTCCTCAAAACCTGCAAATACCATCTTCTTTTTTCCGGCCTTCGCATACAGCCAAAGCTCTTCATTTGCCTTTTCCAGACTTCCAAATTGTTTTCTGCAGCAGATAACGCAGCTGCAGCTGTCTATCCGCTGCTTTGCCCTCCGGACCGTTTCCTCTCCAATCGGCTCCAGTCCCTTTGTCCCAATCACTTCCGAGGCCAGAGCTGCGGCCGGCGGATAGTCCACATCATTGTCAAATAAAATTCCCGTTATAAACGGGATGCCCCTTCTCTGAAGTTCCCGGAAAACGCCTCTCCCAGTGCCGCAGCCTGCTATGACAAAAACCTTCGGTTCTCCGGAAGGAGCCTGCAGCTCCATACTGGTGTTTTCCTCGTCAAAGCTGCCTGCTTCCATGGAAAAAAGACTCCGGATGTATCCCGGACGAAAAATTTCCTCAGCCCTTCCAAACCGGTCTGCAAACTCCCCGCGGATGCAGAGAATTTTATCTGAAACACGTTCTGCCAGCTCCAGCTCATGAAGAGACATGATTACCGTCAGACCTCTCTTCAGCCGCAGTTCCTGCAGCACAGACAAAAATTCCAGCTTGTATTTAATATCAAGAAACGAGGTGGACTCATCTAAAATCACAATCTCCGGCTCCTGGCAGATTGCTCTTGCAAGCATCACCCTCTGTCTCTGTCCATCACTGATTTTCGAAAAATCCCGGTCCCGGATTTCCGTTACATGAACCAGCTTCATAGCCTCATGCACTGCTTCCCTGTCCTTCTTCGTCAGAATTCCAAAATGGCCTGTGTAGGGATATCTTCCCGTAGCCACCACATCCTCACAGGTCATCAGCTCTGCTTTCAGCCGTTCTGTAAATACCACTGCCATTTTTCTGGCTAATTCCGGCCCGGACATCCTTCCAAGCTCTCTGCCGTCCAGATAAGCCGTTCCTGCAATTGTCTCAAGCTGCCCTGCAATGCTTTTTAAAACCGTAGACTTTCCGGCTCCGTTCGGCCCGATCAGAGTCAGGATTTCCCCTTTCTGTATTCCAATTTCAATCTGGCGAATCAGGGGTTTTCCGTCATATCCCACAGAATACCCTTCTGTCTGAAAATAATACTCCATTACAGTCCTCTGTCCTTTCTCTGCTTTGCCATCACCCAAAGTACCACCGGCGCTCCGAAAATTGCTGTCACCGTACTGATATTCAGTTCTGTCGGCGCAAACAGATTTCTTGCCAGCAAATCACAGAACAGGCAGAATACGCTTCCCCCCAGGAAACATGCCGGAATCATCAGAAGAGGTCTGGAAGAGCCAAAAAGACGCTTGACCAGATGGGGCGTGGCAATGCCTACAAAAGAAACCGGTCCTGCAAAGGACACGATACATGCAGACAGCACACTGGAAAGAAGAACCATCCATACCCGCAGGGTTCTGACGTTGACCCCCATGCTCCGGGCATAAGACTCCCCCAGCTGATAGGCGCCCAGAGGCTTGGACAGGGAAAAGGTAATAAGAAAGGTCACCAGAATCACCGCCGCTATCAGCTCTGTCTGCTCCCATGTAATTCCTGAAAAGCTCCCCTGAGCCCAGTTGTGGAGATTCACAATATCCGAATCCTCTGCAAAGGTAACAATCAGCTCCGTAATCGCCGAACAGATATATCCGATCATTACTCCGCTGATAACAAGCTGAGACATACCGGCCATCCGTCGTGAAACCAGAAGCACAAAGCCCATGGAAAGAAGAGCGCCAAGAAATGCTGACAGAATTAACTCTCACCGACCGGCCTGCCAGCACCACCATAACAAGAGCCACCGCCATTTTTGCGCCTGAGGAAATTCCCAGAACAAAGGGACCGGCAATGGGGTTGTGAAAAAATGTCTGCAGAAGATAACCGGCAAGCGCCAGAGCTCCGCCAAGGAGAATCACCGCCATGGTTCTCGGCATCCGGATATCCAGAAGGATTCTGGCCGATACCGGATCCCCGCCTCTTCCTGTCAAAATACTCCAGACCTCCTCCACAGGAAGCGAAACGCTTCCCATACAGACATTCAGAATCAATCCGGCTGCCACGCCGGAAAACAGAAACAGAAATGCCCATGTATACCGATATATTCTTTGTTTCTCCATCTGAATCAACCTTTCTTTACTGTACCGGGAATAAGTAATGCATGGAAGATGACTCATCCCCCTGGAGCATTCTGTGAATATCCTCCATCAGATAGCCGATGGACAGAGACTGCTGGTACATGTCATTGGAGGTACACCATACATTTCCCTCCTGCACAGCCTGAAAATCCTCCAGAAATTCGCATTTATCCAGCAAGTCTCCCATTGTTGAAACACCTCCGTCAATGGAACTGTTGTAGATGAGAAAATCTGCGCCGCGGGCTTTGTGATAAAACTCCTCTGCCTGCATATTCATCGTGGATTTCCTGCTTTCCGGATCTCCCAGATTTTCAAAAATATACCGTCCGCCAGCCAGCTCAATCATCCTTGGAATATAATCAGAGGACTGTCTTACCTGAATCATTCCATTGGAGGAAATAAAGAAAAACGCAACTGTTTTTTCTGAAGGAAATTCTGTTTAAAATGTCCTCCTGCTCCCTGAAAATCCGTTCCGCCTCCTCTTCCCTGCCAAGCAAAGCTCCGAACACCTTGATCCACTCTACTCTTCCCAGGGGATGCTTTTCATAGCTGGACGCCTCCATAAACACCGGAATTCCAAAATCCTCCAGCTTTTCCACAACCTCCGGCGCATGGGCAATCATGCCGTTTTCAATGGCAAGTCTGCAGCCCCCGGACACAAGCTGTTCGTAATCCGGCATGTTGTATTTTCCTGCATAGAGAATTTTCCCTTCAGCCATTGCATTTTTTGCATCTTCAATATACCAGTTTTCCTGCTTCTGACCGGAAAAGCTTATGGCATCCAGACCGTCCAGCCGGCAGAACATATCCATTACTGCTGATGCCACCAGATAAATATCCTGTATGGGCTGCTTTAAAATCACAATGTCCTCTTCCAGATTCTCCGGGACTTCAGCCTTCTCCGGCACAATCAGAAACCGTCCGCCGTCCCGCTTTGTCGTAATCATGGAATACCCGCCGGCATAATAATCAATGGAAAAATTTTCCGCATATTTCCGTTTTAAACTGTCCTCATACACCAGGGGAAGCTCCTGCTCTGAAACAGAGGATTTCCTGCTGCATCCGGAAATTCCAAAAGCTCCTGCAAATAAAAGAACTGCTATGATTCCCTTTTTTATTATCCTTATCATACCGTGATTCCCTTAGCTTTCTGGTTTGATCGTATCGGAATAAAAGGTCAGAGTATATTCGATTTCATGAGGCCTGCTCATAGCTGTCGTATCTCCGATTACCGTTACAGGAAGGTCAAACGTCTCTGCCGGTATTTCGAAAACAGAATTTCCCTCTGTATTCACCGGATAAAAGGTTTCCCCGTCCACAATCATATAATCATAATTGGGACTGTTCCACTGAATCTGTACAGTAATCCGATCCCCGGCAACCCGGAGAACAGCCGGAGACAAAATCTCCGCCTTTCCGCTTCCGCCCTCCAGCTTTACCTCTACCGTATAGGTTCCTTCCTCCAGCTCTGCTTTCCTGGCTGCCCCTGACTCCTTTTCCTCCGGGCCGGTCATATCCTCCGGGCTGGAAACCGATACCCGGTGATCATACCATTGCCCCTTTTTTCCAATCAGAGCCAGATCAAACTCCTCATCCAGAGCAGGAACCGGAACATCAAAACCATGCACGGTTTCTGTAGTTCCGTCGCTGTAGGAAACCGTATCCTCTGTGGGCATTAAAAGCACTGCCCCTTCCTTCTGCGCATCCTCAGCAAGTCCCGGATACAAATTGAGAATATTTTTTGAGGTAAGGGAAATATGAATGGTCATTTTTCCATCTGCCACTGTCAGAGTTCCTTTTCCGCCGCAGGCCTCATTGACATGAAACATACTGCTGTCTGTGTCAAATTCCGCCTGATAAACTCCGTCTGAAAGAGCCCTTTCTTCAAAGACAGTCTCTGTCTGCGCAGGCGCCGCCTTTTCCGAAACAGAACCAGCGCATCCGCCTAAAACTGCACAGGCCAGAGCGCCAATCACTGCGGCAGCTGCCTTTTTCTTTCTTTTTTTCATATTCTGTACTCCTCTTTTTTACGGATTCATTGCTGCAGCCGTATGCTCGATATAAAGCTGCTGAATAGCCGGGATAGAACCAAGACCGGAAATCTGTATCTCTATCTCTTCAAATTTTCCGGATGCCCGGAACATGCTCAGCCAGGAATCCTCATCCTCTCCTGCCATGTCATTATTGGCATGATCCCCAGCTACTACCATCAGCGGACGGAGAATCACCTTCTGATATCCGGCCTGAGAGACTGCCTCAATCACCTGAGTACACTCCGTCTCCTCCGGCTCCCCTTCTACAGTTCCAATCCACACATTGTCATATCCCAGAGCCTGCATCTGTGTCTGCATCTGGCTGTAGGAAACCTTTGCCGTATGTGATGTGCCGTGGCCGAGAAATACAAAAGCCGCTCCGTCAGCCTTTGCTCCTTCCTGATCTTCATAGCCTGCGTCAGATGCCGCCTCTGCTGCAATCGCCTCTGCCACTGCCTTTTTATCCTCATTTATCACAGAAGCATCGCTGCCCACCTCTCCCAGAAGGGGGGCTGCCACGGTTACAGACTCAAACTGATCCTGATATGCCTCCACAGACTCCATCAGCTCATCATATTCTGCGCCGCGCATCAGGTGTGTCGGCTGAACCACAAGCTGTCTGACTCCGTTTTTCACAGCCCGCTCCAGCGCCTGTTCTACATTGTCAATTTTCTCTCCGTCTCTGGCCTGGACATGATTGATAATAATCTGTGCTGTAAAAGCCCGTCTCACAGACCAGTCCGGATATGCCTCCGAAAGAGCATCCTCAATTCCCTTAATATCTGCTGTACGGCTGTCGTTGAAGGAGGTTCCAAAGCTGACTGCAAGAATCTCCTTTTCTCCTATCTCATCCTGATTGCGGGGATCATCTGCAGACGCATCTCCTGTATCCCGTCCAAAATAATCCGGATCTGCATTCTCACCGGAAACCAGCAGTTTCTGTTCCTCCGTCAAGGCATCCCAGCCTTCCTTTGCCGCTTCACACTGTTTATCCGTGTCCTCTGTTCTCTTCTGCACATAAATTGCGTCAATCATGGCAGCAACCTGATCTGCCGCCTTCTGATCTTCAGATAAGGCTTCCTCCGAATTCTCTGCAGCTGTTTCTGACAGATGTTCTTCCGGCTCTGCCGCCGTTTCTTCCCTGCTTTCCGCCGGGCTGCTCTGCGCCTGATTCTGTGCCCCTGCGCAGCCGGTGATTCCTGCTGCTCCCATCCAGACTGCCATAAAAAGTGCTGCTTTTTTCTTCTTCATAAAATCCCTCTTTCTGCAGTATCCCTGCCTTGTATTTTCGTAATAATTCAGAAACAACGCCCCCGGCAGAAGATAACAGAGAGATTCTATCCCCATAACAGAAAAATTCCCCTGCTCACAAAGAAAAGGGGAACACAAAAATCAGGAATCTCCCGTAAACAGGGCATTCCCGGATTCTTCTGTACAACCAGTTACTCGTGGCCTGAAACTATCGTTTCTGTACGCAGTCAGGCAGGTCTCCCGACTCAGAAATCAACACATCCGCCATCTTCCCGGTTTCCCAGTGATTTACCGGCGTCTGCTCCCTCATTACGGTGACGAGTTCGTACAGGACTTTCACCTGTTTCCCTTTTCACCCGGACATGGACAAAGCCCTGTCCGGACACCTGACTGCTCATATTTCATTGGGCAAAGTATACCATACTTTTTCCTCTGAATCAATTTCTTTTCTTTTTCACCTGCGCTTTTACCAAAAGCATCATGGGACGGCGCAGTTCATCCTTCATTCCCGGAATCTCCATCATTTCCTCCGGCGGCTGTGCCTCCTCCACTGCCTTCAGCTCAAATCCCTGTTTCAGCAATCCCATAAGAATCTGGGTCAGGGTATGGTGCTGTTTTGTTACGCTGCATCCTAAAAAATTCGTAGTTCTCTCTCCCGGCATAAAGTAATTATCCACCGGCCAGAACTGCGGTTTTCCGTCTTCCCCGTAAATCCACTCCTGTCCAACGCCTGCCGTAAAGACCGGATACTCGATATTAAAAAGAAACACGCCTTCCTCTTTCAATGTCCTGTATACCTTCTGGAAAATCTCCTCAATCCCCTCCACATAATGAAGAGCAAGATTGGAAACAACAAGATCCCATGTGTTCTCCGGATATTCATACTCTTCCATTCCGCAGATCCGGTAAGTAATCCGCGGATCCCGGGTCCTCTTTTTTGCTTCTTCAATCATCTTTTGGCTCAGATCGATTCCCAGTATCTGCTCTGCTCCCTGTTCTGCCGCAAATCTGCAGTGCCAGCCATAACCGCAGCCTAAATCCAGTACCTTTTTCCCCTGAATCGAAGGGAACATCGGTCTTAACTGATGCCATTCTCCGGAAGCAGACAGTCCCTCTCTGCTTCGTGCCATTTTCGCATATTCTGCAAAAAACTCTTCCTGATCATATTCACTGCTCATAATACGTTCCTTTCTTCATGTGCTGCAGAAACGCAGGCTTTCTCTCCCGCACACCTTATTCTTCCTCTTCCACACAGGCAATCGCCCGCACAGGCGCGCCGTCACTGTTTCTGACTTTCATGGGAAAACAGAAAAACCGGAATAAATCATGGCCGCACAGACCCAGGTTTTTCAGATTCTCAATGTTCACCATATTCCGCCCCTGAAACAGTTTTTTATGACGGGGCAGATTTTCATCCCGGATCGGATCCAGTCCCATTACATCAAATCCAATTCCTTTATACGTTCCTTTTATGATAAAATCCAGAACCTCATCATCCGCGCAGGGGTACTCTCCAAAAAAACGACTGGTTCCCCAATACTGATCCCATCCGGAATAAAACAAAAGAAAATCCGCCTCTTCCGCTTTCTCTCCATACCGCAGGATCTGCTTCATAGAGATAGCTTCTCCCTCCTTTAAATCCCTGCAGTCAATCACAAGGGCTCTCCCCATAAACTGATCTGCCGGAAATTGATCCAATGTGATACCATCCGGAAAAATATGAGCCGGCGAATCCATATGAGTTCCTGTATGGGTAGTCAGTTTCAGAAGCATTTCCCGAAATCCATCCTCCTCACAGCTGGCTGCCTGCATCAGAACCGGAGGCTCCGTCCCCGGAAAAACCGGCATTTCCTCCTGAATCGTATGGGTTAAATCAATGACCTTCATTACAAACAATCCCCCTTCTTTTCACGCTTATTTTGCATTAAGAAAGAACCGGCTGTATATTCCCGCGAAAAAACAGCTTATGCTCTGTGAACTACCCATTGTCTAAAGCCAATGGGCTTCCTGCTTCATCGACCTCGTAA
>OHGK01001798.1_pt1 | contig 10731 bp, 7 predicted proteins | sample 1567671 | NCBI WGS metagenome assembly OHGK01 (sample SAMEA3879577, study PRJEB24766) | human gut metagenome | biome: human-associated habitat; feature: feces | place: USA | collected 1985/1987 | reverse complement strand
GAAAATTTGACCTTGCCGCTTCTTCTTGACGGCAGAAAGCCGGATAAAAAGCAAATTGATACTCTTGTAAAGCGTCTTGGATTGGAAAACAGGCTTGACCACTTGCCAAATCAGCTTTCAGGCGGTCAGCAGCAGCGTGTATCAATCGGACGTGCACTTGTCAACAATCCTGCGCTTATGCTTGCAGACGAGCCTACGGGAAACCTTGACAGCGAAAACAGTAAGGAGATTATTTCTCTTTTAAGGCAGTTTAACAAGGAATTTAATCAGACTGTAATTATTATTACTCACGATGAAAAAATTGCAAATTCAGCCGACCGTGTAATCACAATCGAGGACGGCAAAATCACCGGGGATGAGGTGAGAATAGGTTGAATATCGTAAATAAGCTTACAACACGTCACATTAAGCAAAACAAGGGCAGAACGGTTGTAACAACACTCGGCATTTGCGTTTCCGTTGCAATGATTACGGCTGTATTTGTTGCAATGGCTTCGTTTTTAAACCTTTTCGGTGAAATCGGCTTAATCTCATCAGGCAAATGGGACGCTGAATTTGACTATCTTAATCAAACACAAATAAACCAAATTAAAAATGATGACAGAATTTCAAATGTAGGTCTCGGTTACAGCGACGACTATATGTCGTTTAAGCTGAAAAGTGCATCTGATTATGAAAAAAGCACGGGTGAAATTCTTGTCGGAAACAAGAAATATTTTGAAATGATGGCGACGGGCGATTTTGACGGAAAGCTTCCGGAAAATGAAAACGAGGTTGCAGTTGAAGAAAATTTGCTTGCGGCAAACGGTATGAAAAATGCCAAGGTAGGCGATAAGATTACTTTTGCTCAGGGGATGAGGCAGCTTGCCGACGGAGGTATTGCAACAGACGGCTATAGTGATGAAAACGAGAAATTTGTCACATCAAAGGATTATAAGGAATATACAATTACCGCAATTCTTCACAATAACCCTGCCACAAGATTTAAAAAAATTTGGCGTGGTATGAGCGAGGCGGAGAGCAAGAGCGACAAGAACATTTTTGCTTTATTTACGCTTGCCAAGCAGGACTCAAATGCACATAAAACCATTGAAAAAATCCAAAGAGATTACAAAATTGACGGCTACAGGGCAAACGAAGATGTCCTTGCGTCATATCTTTCAGGCAGACAGGGCGGCTTTCTTTCAACGATGCTTCCAATTGTTTTGGTTGTTTTAATTCTTATCGTTATCGCATCCGTAATGCTTATTTATAACGCATTCGGTATGTCGCTTGCAGAGCGAGTAAGATATCTCGGTATGCTTGCCTCGGTTGGTGCAACTAAGGCGCAAAAGCGAAAGAGTGTGTATTTTGAGGGCGCAATTTTAGGCGCTGTCGGCATTCCGGTCGGTATTGCGGCAGGAATACTCGGTATCGGAATTACCCTTAAATTAATAGGCAATAAAATTATTTCTACAGGAATGATTGCAGGCGTCAGCGACAGCAATATGCAAATGAAAGTCGTAGTTCCTTTTTGGGCGATAATCTCGATTGTTATTGTAAGCATATTAACGATTTTTATTTCTTCATTCATTCCGGCACGCAAGGCGTCAAAAATCACTCCTATTGATGCAATTCGCCAAAGGCAAGAGATTAAGGTTAAGCCTAAAAAGCTTAAATCGCCTAAATATATCAGAAAAATATTCGGTTATGAAGGTGAGCTTGCATATAAAAATCTTAAGCGCAACGGAAGAAAATCAAGGCTTATAACCGTTTCAATCGCTCTTTCAATCGTACTTTTTATTTCCTGCAACTATTTTTGCAATATGTTTGTTCAGGCAAGCGGATATGAAAAAACAATTCCTTACCAGATATCAACAACAATTACTTACGCTCATAAAAAAGAACTTTATGACGCACTTGACAAAATGCAGGGAGTTAATAAATATTATATTGATACGGTGGATATGAGTATTTTTCTCGGTAAGTCAAGCCCAATTATTAAAAATAATGAAATTAAAGATTTGAAAAATTATACTTCTGCTTATTCAAAGCTGTTTGGCGGGGAAAAGGATGTTTCTACAGTAATTCACTATGTTGACGACAGCGAGTTTAACACGCTTTGTGAAAATAACGGTATTGATTATAATACTTTTTACGGTGACAGTCTTAAATGCGTTTTGCTTAACAATCTTACTCATAAGCAGGACACAACGAAAGTATTTACCGACAACATTATAGGCAAGCATATTATTCAAAATTCCGATTATGCAAACGATGAAAAAAATCCGCTTGATATCGAGGTCGGCGGTCTTGTTAAATTTGATAAAAACAGCCTGCCGTGTAATCTCGTTGCGCCGGGCGTGGTCGGTATAATTATGCCTTATTCTCAGTACGTAAATGTAGTAAATAAAGGCGAAAAGGCAAGCAATATTTCAATGAGCGTTTGTATTGAAACCGATGATCATAAAAATGTTGCGAAAAATCTTAATAATCTTTTGACTGAAAAAGATTTTGGAGGAACGTTTGTTTCTGACATTTCCGATACTCTCCAAACTATGAATACCGTTATCTTTATTGTTCAGGTATTTGTTTACGGCTTTATTTCGCTTATCTCTCTTATCACGATTGCAAATATTATTAACACCATTTCAACGAATATATCGCTTCGACGTAAGGAATTTGCGATGCTTAAATCGGTCGGAACGGCTCCGAGCGGATTTAGAAAAATGGTAAGCCTTGAAAGTGTATTTTATGCGCTTAAAGCGGTCATATTCGGTGTGCCAATAAGCGTTTTGGTTTGCGTATTGCTTAATAAAATGCTTGGTGAAAGCTCAATCCCTTATCAGTTTGATTATAAGCTTTATTTGGGCGTAATCCTTGTGGTATTTGCGATTATTGCAGTTACGATGATTTATTCCGTAAGAAAATTAAAGGATGATAATATTATTGAAACCCTTAAAGAGGATATAAGCTGATAATTTTCGGCAGGCTTTTATTACCCATTTAAACCCCAATATATTCTTTCTGCCGAGAAAATAAAAAGGCTCATCTTCAAATTATCGAAGATGAGCCTTACTTTATTGTGGCTGTTACTCATATAAAAAGTCATAGAAATTCGGTGAATAGTTGCCGACCTTGACAACAATATAATCGCCTGCGTCTAAAATATAACCGCTGTCATTATACGAGGGAATGTTTATATATTTTTTTGTTGCCTCTTCAAATTGCTCATTTGTGCCAAGCTTGAAATCATAGCCGCATGAATTGAAAAACTTTTTAAGTTCAACATTTGCGCTTGAAAACGAATAAATCGACCAAGAAATGTAAGAACTGATTGATGTCTGACAAGTGGTATAAGTATATGATTTTTTCGCTTTTTTAGAGGTATAGTTAATTATTCTGCCTGCCGCACTGTCTTTTTTAACAGCGTATTTATCTTTAATATTATTAGAAAGCTGATAGTAACCGATAAAAATGACGGGCTTATTTTTATCATATTTTTCAAGGTCTTTTGCAATATTACAAACGACTTGCTTTTCTTCTTTATCTCTTAAAACGTTTACGTGATACCAATAATTTGATGAGCAAATTTGAACTGTTAATATTATGACAAGCGACAGCGAAGCAATTATTTTTAAAGCTTTTTTGCCGTTTAAATTAATGATTTTTGATGAAAGCAGCAGGGTAATTGCACCGATATAAAACGGTATTCCTTGCTCGGTTCTGTATGCGGATTCCGTTCCCCGATAAATGCTTAAAAAGAAAACAGTAAGTGCAAGACCAAAATAAAAGAAAATGAGAATAGGCTTTTTGGTGCTCTTGGTTTGAAATATCATCAAAACAAATGCAACGGCGAGAAAAATGAATAAAATTGTAAATGGGGCATAGCAAAATATTTTAGATACAAATGAATATATAAAATCATAAAAAAATGATTTTAATGTGGCAGAGCTTGAAAGCCAAGCAGTACCGACAGCGTTGTTGTTATCTTGTGTAATATTGCATATATTTATTATTGCGTTTGATATTATTTCCTCTAAAGAAAATCCTAAAAATAAAGTCGGTGCAAGCCAAAAACCGTTGAAAAACAATTCTTTTTGGCTTTTTTTACCGTCGGCAAGAAGTATAAGAAGTAAAAATACTGCGCCGATATAAACTAAAATGAATGATTCATACCATGAATATGCAAAGAATATAAAAATAGAAGAAATAAGTATTGAAGCAATCAAATTTTTAATTTTCAGTGCAAAATAAAGTGCAAAAGATACTAAAAGAATTGAGCCTCCGGTGGTTAAAACTGAGCCTTTGAACATAAAATATTCATTCATCAGCGGGAAAGTTATGTAAAGGCAGGTGAAAAATGTATAAGGCAAAACATTGCTTTGAGGCTTTGCTTTGTCAAATATTATGCAAAATACAGTTGCTCCCAAAATAAAGCAAATAAGACCTATTATATTTTCAACTGCAATCGGCAAATGTTCAAAGCCTAAATAATTTTCTATAATTGTTGCTGTAAGCCTGCCCTGTGCAACAAGTAAGCCGTGATAATATCTGTCACTTGAAAGCGAGTCGATTGTTACCGTTTCGTGAGTGAGATAATATGCATAGCACAAAATTGTGCTAATAAGAACGGGGAAAATATACATAGGATTTAAAAGAAACTTTTTGAATCCTTGTTTTAAACTTAAATCGCTGTAAACAAGCCTTGCGTTTTGTTCCTTTTTCTCAGTCAATCTTTTTTTACTCATAATTTCACCATAATCTAAAACAGCCGTCATTACTGACGGCCGATAGCTTGTTAATATTTAACCGGGCTTGACGCAAGGTATTTATTTACCATGAGTGCTACCTTAAATACAATAGCGTCATCAAATTCTCTAAGGTCAAGACCTGTGAGCTTTTTGATTTTTTCAAGCCTGTAAACAAGAGTGTTTCTGTGAACGAAAAGCTTTCTTGATGTTTCAGAAACATTAAGGTTGTTTTCAAAGAATTTTTGAATAGTGAAAAGCGTTTCCTGGTCAAGCGATTCGATAGAGCCACGCTTGAACACCTCTTTAAGGAACATATCGCAAAGAGTTGTCGGAAGCTGATAAATAAGCCTTGCGATGCCGAGATTTTCATAGCTGATAATTGTTTTTTCAGTATCAAAAACCTTGCCTACTTCAAGTGCCACCTGAGCTTCCTTAAACGAATGAGCAAGCTCCTTAATGCCTGTTACACAAGTGCCGATACCGATAATTGCATTGAAATAAAACTCAGACAAAAGGGTATCGTTGATTGAACGTGCAAGCTTTTCAAGGTCTTTAATATCAACGTTAGGTCTAACTTCTTTAACAAGAGCGATGTCGCTTTCGTTTACATTGATAACGAAATCCTTACTCTTATCAGGGAAGAAGTTTTGAATAATGTCAAAAACAGAAATTTCCGTTTCCTGGGTTGTCCTGATTAAAAATACAACTCTTGATGCATCGTTGTTGAAATGAAGTTCCCTTGACTTAATATAAATATCGCCCGGAAGAATGTTGTCCAAAATAACGTTCTTAACAAAGTTTGACCTGTCAAATTTTTCGTCATTGTTTTGCTTTATTTGGTCAAGAGCAACGGCAATGAGCGAAGAATAATGATGTGCAAGGTCATCCGTTCCGTCAACAAATACTGCATATTCTGGGCGGACAAGTACGTCAAATGTGGTATATGTTGCATTATCAACGCAGGTTTGATTTGTACTGAAAACGCCGGCAGAGATTACGCCCTTGCGAATTTCTCCTATTAAGCCGAGCTCACTGCACGCAATAACCGTACCCGTTTCGTCAACAACGCCGATATTTCTGTCGATTGCTTCACGCATTTGATTTACTATTCCTTGGAATAATCTGTTTGGCATTATATTCACCTCTCTGTTTAGTTGGGCAGTATGCACAAAGAAATATTGCACAAAAAGTATATGCCCTACTTGTTCATATTATACAAGAAGATTAATCATATTGCAACCATTTTAACAAAAAAAGTTGCACTTTTTTGTGCAACTTGTTATGAATGGTGAAATTGTTTAGAGATAAACACAATATATTGTTGTTAAATTGAATAAAAGTAGCAGAATTTGTTGTCATTTGTCACAAAGGGAAGAAATTTCTTCTTTTGTAAGATATCGACATTCTCCCATTTTTAAATTTTCATCAAGGTCAAGCGAACCCATTTTTATCCTTTTAAGTTCAACAACGTTTATTGAAAAATGAGAAAACATACGCTTGATTTGATGATACATCCCCTGTTTAATAATGACCTTTCCTACCTGATAATCACCGTCAACCGGTTCAAGGCTTGCGCCCAGGCATTTGGCGTCTTTAAGTTCTATTCCTTTTTCAAATTCCTTGATTATTTCATCGTTAAACGGTTTGTCAAGCTTTGCAATATACGTTTTCGGAATGTGATTTTTAGGACTTAATAGTGTGCAAGTTCGCCGTCGTCGGTAATGAGCATAAAGCCTGTTGTGTCTTTATCAAGCCTGCCGGCAGGAAACAGATTTTTACGCTTCATATCGGGCGGTAAAATGTCAACAACCGTCTTTTCTCCTTTTCCGTTTGAAGCTGAAATCACACCCTTGGGTTTATTCATCATAATGTATACATATTTATTATAGTATATTTGCTCGTTATCGCAAAAAAGCACGGCGCCGTTTTCGTCAAACTTTGCCTTTGGGTCTTTGATTGTTTCTTTACTTACCGCTATTCTTCCTCTTTTAATAAGCGCTATTGCATCTTTTCTTGAAATTTGAAGAGCGGTGGCAATTATTTTATCTAATCTTTCCATAATATTTGTTTATTCGTTTTCCTCAAACCCTACTAAAAAACCGTCTTTGGCAGATGGATTGCAAATATCGCCGCCGATAAGTTTCCCTTCACAAACAAGCATATCGGCAACAATGCAGTCACCCTTGCCTTTATAATTTGTGACTGTGTAGGTGTAAAGCGTTGCTTTTTGCCCCTTGTAATCAGTCAAATCAAAGCCTTGATTTTTTTGAATTTGGTTATAGCTGTTATACACATCATTCCATTTCTTAGGAATGGTGATTTCCTTTTGCTCGCAGTCGCTTGCCAGCTTGTAGCCGTATTTGCTTAAATACGCTCGTCTTTCACTGTCGGTCTTTGCGCTTATTACTGCCGATACACTTTGTGCTTCGCTTGTATGGTTTGATACAAACGTTACCGATATAACGATAATTCCCACAAGCAAAAGAACTATGCCGAATATCCTTTTCGGCGTTAATTTTAAAGTAAGCATTTTCATAGTATCACCTTAGTAATAATATGAGGTGAATTTAATGCTTATTCATCTATAATTTTTATATATTGCTTATTTTTTTCTAAATAAATAATATCAACCGTTGCGTCAATAAGTGTTCCGTCAGGAGTGTATTCCTCACTGTGGATAACCCCGTCTTGCCTTATGTCTGCAAGAATTGAGCCTTTGCTAAACGGCACTAAAAGTTTTAATCTTTTTTTAGTTTGCGGTAATGCATTTTGAATTGCAAGGAGCAATTCATCTAATCCCTCGCCTGTTTTTGCACTGATTTTCACGCTTGTTTTAGCGTCTGCAAACGGAAATGCAATGGCAGACGGACTGTGTGTAATGTCACATTTGTTAAATACCGTTATAACGGGAACAGTGATTGCGCCGTCGGGAAAAAGTGAGGATAAAATTTCTTTTGTAACGTCGATATTGTCGTAGCAATAAGGGCTTGAGGTGTCGCAAACGTTTAAAATTACGTCTGCGTATGTTGCTTCCTCCAAAGTGGAGCGAAAAGCGTCAACAAGCTGGTGCGGCAGCCTTGAAATAAAGCCAACGGTGTCAATAAGCATAATGCTTTGTCCGTTTGGAAGGCTGAGCTTTCTTGCAGTCGGGTCAAGGGTTGCAAAAAGCTTGTCCTCCTGCAAAACTCCTGCATCGGTAAGCTTGTTCATAAGTGTTGATTTGCCTGCATTTGTGTAGCCGACTATTGCGACGGATAAAGCGCCGTTTTTCTTTCTTCTTTCGTGAATCATTTCACGTCTGCTTTTGACCTTGTCAAGCTCCTGCCTGATATTTTGTATTCTTCGCCTGATATGCCTTTTGTCGCTTTCAAGCTTTGTTTCACCCGGACCCCTTGTGCCAATGCCGCCGCCGAGCCTTGAAAGCTGAGTGCCCTTTCCCGTAAGGCGGGGAAGAGAATATTTAAGCTGGGCAAGTTCGATTTGAAGCTTACCCTCCTTTGAACGTGCACGTCCTGCAAAAATGTCAAGAATAAGCGTTGTTCTGTCAATAACTCTTGTGTTTGTTTCGTCCTCAAGATTGCGAATTTGAACAGGTGAAAGCTCGCTGTCTGCAATAATTAAATCAATATTCATATTTTCACAAAAGCGAGTCATTTCATAAAGCGCACCCTTGCCAATATATGTTGCGGCAACGGGAGTCTGCCTTTTTTGAATTGATGTGCCGACAACTTTGGCGCCTGCCGTTTTTGCAAGCTCCTCAAGTTCCTCCATAGAAACCTCGGCGTTAAAATCTCCTGTGTCAACGCTGATTAAAAGAGCACGCTCCTTTTTATCCTCGTTAAATATTTCGTTTTCATTAGTTTGATTATCCATCTGTTCACCCTCTCTAAAGGTGCTTTATTTGTTTACAAGTGCCTGAAGTACCTTGTTTGCAATAGGACCTGCCGTTTGCGAGCCTGAATTGCCGTATTCCACAAGAACAACAAATGCATACGGGTGCTCCTCATCATCCATAAAGCCGACGAACCAAGCAGTGTTATGCGAATCAACGTTGTCTATTTGAGCTGTACCCGATTTAGCGCAAAGGTGCAAACCTTCATAATTGTAATCGCCGTATTGGGTCTTAACGTTATTTCTCAAAAGTTTTTTCATTTTGCCTGCAACGTCGCTTGAAAGAAGCGGTGTTTCTTTAGTTGTAAAACCAAGGTCAAGCGCCTTGCCTGCCTTTGTCGCAAAGCTTTCCACAAGATTGAGCGAAACTGCCGTGCCGTCGTTTGCGATTGCGCCGGCGAGTCTAAGCATAGCGATAGGGGATACGAGCGTGTCACCCTGACCTATGCCGGTCCATCCTACATAATCGTCAGCGTCACTTTTTTCAAGGAAAAATCTGCCTGTTGAAGATTGTATATCATTATTAAGCGAAACCGGAGATGTAAGACCAAGTTCCTTAGCCGTGTCTGCAAGCTTTTGCGGGCCTAATTCAATAGCAATTTGCGCAAAGGTGGAGTTGCACGATTTTGCAAGTGCCTGCTTAAAAGTGAGCGTGCCGTGCCTTGCGTTACATTCGATAGGAGTACCTACACCAGGGTCGTATTCGCCCGTACATTTAAAGGTTCTGTCATAAATGTCCGGAATATTCTCAATAGCGCAAATTGCCGTAACAATTTTGAAGGTTGAGCCGGGGGTGTAAAGACCTGTTAAAAGCCTGTTGATATATGCGCCTGCATATTCCTCGTTATCGTCTATATCGCTCGGCTTGTTTTGCGGGTCGTAGCTTGGGGTTGAAACCATAACAAGCGTTTCGCCCGTTTTGTAGTTGATTACGCCGACTGTTCCTGCTTTGTAATTTGAAAGTGCTTTGTATGCAACATCGCAGGCATCTGCGTCAAGCGTCAATTGCATATCGTTGCCGCTTCCGTTTTTAATAACACTGTAAATGCCTGTAAGCGAATTATACCCTGTAAGCTTTGCTTTATACACGTTTTGAACGCCTGTTGAAATAAAGCCTTGAAGGTCGCCTACTGCGTGAAGCGTAGCCTTTCTTGTTGTTAACGAATCATTGTATTCTCTTTTGCCGTTATTTGTTTCGGCAAGGCTTCTGCCGTTTCTGTCGGTGATTTTGCCTGCGCCGATTAGTTCGCCGTTATAGTATAGGTGGCTGTTGTAAGGTTGCATAACCCAGCTTGAGCCGTCGGTTATAAGGCTGTAAGTTAAAAATCCCAAGCCGAAAACAAAGGCAAACACAAGTATCCAAAGGAAAATACCCCTTTTTGTTATCATTTTCATTTCTTTTTAACACCTCCGAGATAGCTGTAGGTGCGTACGTCACTCGCCTTGATAAATGCCAAAACAAGCCAGCAGCTCATAAGCGAGGTACCGCCTTGGCTGACGAAAGGAAGAGTAACACCCGTAAGCGGTAAAACGTCCGTTATGCCGAAAATGTTAAGCGCACATTGGAAAAGGAGCATTCCGGCGCCTGCAACTGCCGCAATTGAATAAAATGTACTTCTTGCCGCAATTGAATTTACAAGGGCGGAAACTGCAATTGCAACGAACGAGAGAACAAGAACTACTGCAAAAATGTAGCCCCATTCCTCACAAATTACGCCGAAAACGTCATCTGTATAAACAAGATAGTCATCAAAGAATTTGCGTATATTGCCGTTGCCTATTCCAAGGCCTAAAAGACCGCCGGAGGCAATGCCTGTTAAAATATGGGTTTGTTGATATCCTTTTCCGTAAGTATCCTCCCAAATATGGCGGTATATTGAAAAACGTGCCGTAACGTACGGCTTGTATTTGATTACAATGGCGCCGCCTAAGCCTGCCGCCGCAACAGCTAAGCCTGCCGTTTTAATATCGCCGGAGTTCATAAATGCGATTATTAAAAATGTGATGAAGAATATGAGCGCCGCACCGAAGTCACGCATTAAGATAAGCGCACCCACGCAGGCAACCGAAAATATAATAAAACGGATTATATTTTTAGAAGTTTGAA
>OHGK01001797.1_pt1 | contig 10733 bp, 10 predicted proteins | sample 1567671 | NCBI WGS metagenome assembly OHGK01 (sample SAMEA3879577, study PRJEB24766) | human gut metagenome | biome: human-associated habitat; feature: feces | place: USA | collected 1985/1987 | reverse complement strand
TCATCAGAAATCCTACTGACCATATGAGCCGCCGCTTGAGCTGTGGTGTGGATTTATCCTTGAGTTCTTCCTCCTGAGCCGCCTTATTTGCGCCCTTGGCAGAGGCGCCGTAGCCCGCCCTTTCCACCGCGGCGATTATGGCGCCCTCGTCTGCGCTGCCATTTACGCTCAGGGAGTTGGTCAGCAGGCTCACGGTGCACTCAGTTACGCCGGGGACCTCCTTTACGGCCTTTTCTACTCTGGCACTGCACGCGGCGCAGCTCATGCCGGTTACGTCGAACTGTTTCATATATATTGAACCTTTCTTTTACGCTTTGGGTAAATTCTATTTATATTATCGCCCGCCCGAAGCCCTTTTTCAATGCCATATTGAGGGATTTATTACATCGTTGCCGTAGCCGTTTGGCTTGCCCTCCGGTACGTTCAAAGCCCGCCGCATTCAGTAAAACGCCCAAAAATAACGCCGCAGCGTTTTTTTGCTCCGCTGCGGTGAAATTGTGGGGTATTCACTTAATTTTTATCCTGCCCGTAACGGTTCGCAGCAAAGTCCTTCATATACTCTACGTCCTCACGGGATATAGGCTCAGGCTCGCCTATGCTGCGAGCCATATAGTATATGTGGGCCGTCATTTCCAGCACATTGCACACCTTGAAGGCGGCGTTAGCGTCCTTGCCCACACATACCGCGCCATGGTTGGCAAGCAGGCAGGCTGCGCCGTTTCCAAGGGCCGCAAGTGCGTTCTGTGCCAACTCCTTAGTGCCGGGAAGGGCATACTCTGCTGTCTTTACGTCTCCTCCCATAGCCTGGGCCGCCTCGTCTATGACCGGCGGAATATCCTCATGCAGCACTGCGAACACCTGAGAGTATATTGGGTGGGTATGTATTATGGCGTTCACGTCCCTGCGGGCGTTCATTATGCCAAGATGCATGGCCCACTCCACCGTAGGCTTGCGGAAGCCCTCGGCAATAGTGCCGTCAGGCCGCATGACCACGATATCTTCCCCGGTTATGCTGTCATACGGCATACCCGACGGAGTCAGGTATATAAGGCCGGTTTCCGGGTCGCGAACGCTTATGTTGCCCCATGTTTCCACCGTGAGGCCGGAATGCAGCATCCGCTTGCCGCAGGCTATCAGGTGCTCCTTGTAATTCATGCTAACCGTTTATGTAGCGGGAAAGGAACTCCTTTGTCCGCTGCTCCTTCGGGTTTGTAAATATGCTTTCGGGATCTCCCTGCTCCAGTATCACACCGTCGTTCATGAATACGACCTTGTTGGATACCGCCCTTGCAAATGCCATCTCGTGGGTGACTACCAGCATGGTAAGGCCGGTCTTGGCCAGATCCGTCATAACCGATAATACCTCTCCCACCATCTCCGGGTCAAGGGCCGATGTAGGCTCGTCAAAGAGCAGTATCTCGGGGTCCATGGCCAATGCCCGGGCTATCGCTACGCGCTGCTTCTGACCGCCCGAAATTTGCCGGGGCTTGGCGTTTATATATGGGGCCATGCCTACCCGCTCAAGGTACAGCATTGCCGCCTGACGCGCCTCTTCCTTGCCCTTCTTCAACACCATCGTCTGGCCTACCATACAGTTTTCCAGCACTGTCATATTGTTGAAGAGGTTGAAGGACTGGAACACCATACCTACCTTTGCCCTGTAGGCGCACCGATCGACTTTGCCCGTCAGTATACTCTGCCCGTGGAAGAGTATCTCCCCCGAGGTAGGGGTTTCCAGCAGGTTTATGCAGCGGAGCAGGGTGCTCTTGCCGGAGCCTGACGCGCCTATTATGCAGGTGACGTCTCCCTTTTCCACCTGAAAGTCCACATCCTTCAATACCTGGTTGCTGCCAAAGTCCTTGCGGAGGTGGCTTATCGTAAGAATAGTTTCACTCATATTGTTACCTGCCCCCGTCCCTTATGTCGTTGTTCTGGGTATTTTCCCGAGGCTTTTTAGGATAGCTGTAAAGGCCGGTGGTGTGAGCCAAAGTATCCGTCGTCGCAAGGTCGTAAAGCTCGTAGCTGTCCGGACCGTCCATCCTGCTCTCACATAGGCGAAGGAGCCGTGAGCAGGAGAATGTAAGCACGAAGTATATCACCATAGTTATGGTGAAGGCCTCGAAGTAGGTATACATGGCGCCCGCCACGCTCTTTGTGGCGAAGAACAGCTCCACTGTGCCTATTACGCTCAGCACACAGGTATCCTTGATGTTGATTATCAGGTTGTTGCCTATTTGTGGCATAATGTTCCGAAGCGCCTGTGGCAATATCACGGCGTTCATGGTCTGAACGTGTGTCATGCCTATAGCCTTGGCTCCCTCAGTCTGTCCCGGATCTATGGAGAGTATGCCGCCGCGTACTGTTTCCGCCATATACGCGCCCGTATTGATGGAAACTATGAACAGCGCCGCCTCCATTGTGCCGAGATGTATATTAAAGAGCTGGGCAAGGCCGTAATATATGAACATGGCCTGCACCATCATGGGTGTGCCGCGGAATATCTCCACATAGGCGTCCAGCAGGAAGCGGACGAGCTTCATAAGTATATACTTTACGGGATGCGCCTTGTCGGCAGGCGTGGTCTGCACTATGCCCACCCCAAAGCCTATCAGGCAGCCCACAGCCGTAGATATCACGGCTATGAGCATCGTGGTGCCCGCGCCCCTTAAAAAGCTCGGGCCGTATTGCTGGAGCAGGTATACTACCCATCCCCAGAAATTATCAGGTAAGCTGTTCATTGTTATTCACCCCGTCAAAGGTCAACATATTATTCGCTCAGAGGCTGTACTGCTATGGCGTCGTTCATCATTGCGGTATAGTCGTCCACCGTCATGGTTGCCAGCACGCCGTTTATGGCCTCGCACAGCGCAGCGTTGCCCTTCCGCATGGAGATGCCGATGTTTATCTCTTCCTCGGATACCTCAAAGTCACCGTCAGTGCCGGAAAAGTCAAGGAGCTTGAAGTTAGGATAAGCTACGCAGGCAGCCATGGCGGTAGGCATATCTGTGACTACCAGATCGCAGCGGCCGCTGTTGAGGGCAACCAGCATTGCAGGCGCGCTCTCCTGCGCGGGAAGTATGTTGGCATCTGCTATCTGGGGCAGGCAGGTATCGTACCAAACGGTATTTATCTGGCTGGTGCAGGTAGCGCCGGCAAGATCGGCAACAGATGCGGCGTTAGCATACTTACCGTCGGCGGAGGTGAGGGTCACTATGGAAGCGTAGTAGTAGGGCTCGGAAAAGTCCACCATCTGCTTACGCTCAGAGGTTATGGACTGACCGGCTATTACGCAGTCAACAACCCCGCTCTGTACCGCCGGAACAAGTGAATCCCAGTCCAGCTTTACTATCTCGAGCTCCACATTAAGAGCTGCCGCTATCTTCTTTGCCATCATAACGTCGTAGCCGTAGGCGTAGTCGTTGCTGTCCTTTATCTTTACGGCTCCGTTGGCGTCTGTGGGCTGCGTCCAGTTATAGGGTGCGTAGGCGCACTCCATGGCGACGGTCAGCACGCCGTCCGAAAGGCTGTCCTCAGTCTTCTTGCCGCAAGCTGCCATGGACAAACAAAGTACCAATACAAGTGCCAAACTCAGAAATCTGCGCATTTTTCTTTCCTCCGAAAAACTTAAAATTTTTAAATTAAACGGCGGCAGGAGCATCACTCCGACCGCCGCAATAAACATAAATAAAAACGTTCTTGGCTTTTTGAATGATAGCACTCCACAGATGTAGCTGTGACAGTCAGCGGGATATTATCCCGCTGCCCAGGTACGCAGAGCCCGCATAGCCCTTCGTCCTTCGGCAGCCTTCCCTTTAGCCCCCCGTCAACGCCCTGCGTGGCTGTTGAGGGTTAATATTGTCGGCTGCGCCTCTATCCAGTCGCTGTTTAATTTTGTTGTATTATATACTGCGCGTTATTCCTTGTCAACAGTATAATTTTGATTTGTTTCCTGCCGTTGCTCCGCCATTCCCCTGTATACCCTGGCCGCGAGCAGCGCGCACAGCGCCGTAAATACCAGCACATAGCCCTCTACGGCGATAATGTTCTTTATGATGCCTGTCTGATAGGCTATAGCCCCAAGGTCGAGAAGCGCGTGCAGCCCTATGGCAAGCGGATAATACCAGCCCCTGCCCTTCTTCTTTACCGCGGCGAACACCAGCACCGACATTGAAATATGGAAGGCTATCGCCATGATGCGCTCAATACCGCTCACGAGGTACATAAACGGATTCGTCCCGGTAAATGCAGTCATCAGCACGGAGGCCGTATCCTCGCCGATGCCGAGAACGGTAAGGCCCGCCATGCCGCCTGAAAGGTTGATTATCGCAGAGATTGCAATGTAGCTTATCATGGTAAGGCCGGATACCAGCACCGCTTCCACGCCGCCATGCCCTATACCGTACATAACGCCCTCACATCTGTCGTCCTTCTCCTTAAAAAACAGCTTAAAGGCGCATAACCGTCCCGTCTCCTCAAACACACCCGCCGCAAAAGCGCCGTACAGTCCATACGCCCACAGGTTGGACTGCATGAAGGCGGCACAGGAGCCGCTGCCGTACAGCACGAGCCTGTGGCATATGTTTTCCAATATCAGGGCAAACACCACAAACGCAGCTGCGCCGATGAACAGCGATGAAGCCTTCGCGCCGGTGCGCTTATGCCATATTATGCCCAGCGCTATAGGCAGGCCTATGCTCACAAGGGCTGATATAGCCATAAAAACAATCGAGAGGGTAGGTATCATAATCTCACCGCCTTTTATATTTTTTTAATTATTCCTCGTTGCGCCTGAGCATCGCGGCGCCTATTATGCCCGCGTCGTTGCCCATCACGGCCGGAACTACACTGCCGTGGTTTTCAAAGAAGCGTGTACGTTTTTTCTGAGAGGTTCAAAGAGAAATTCCCCTGCGGCGGAAACCCCGCCGCCTATTGCCACCCGCTCACAGTCCAGCAGGTTTATCATTGAAGCCACCGCAGAGCCCAGGTGATCCACAAAATTATGGAACACCTCCAAAGCGGCCCTGTCCCCCTCCCTGGCGCAGTCGATAGCGGTCTTGGCGTTCATGCGCTCAGGCTTACCCATCGTGCGCTCAAAAAGCAGACTGTCAGGGTGCTTTTCCATGGCCCTTATGGCATCGCGTATTATTGCGGTGGCGGAGCAGTATGCCTCTATACAGCCCTTATTTCCGCAGGTGCACTGTTCTCCGCCGCTTACCAGCAGCGCATGACCCAGCTCACAGCCGTTGCCAAGGCCGCCGTGAAACATCCTGCCGCCCAGTATAAGGCCGCCACCCACTCCAGTACCCAGAGTAAACAGCACGGCGGTCCTGCAGCCCACGAAGGCTCCCTTGTGAAGCTCCGCAAGGGCCGCACCGTCAGCGTCGTTCGCGAGGAATACCGGGATATCGCCGAAATGCTTCTGTATCCTGGCCTTCAGTGGCTCGTTGTGAAAATTCAGGTTATATGCGTTTATGACGACGCTGCCCGCAGGATCTATGCTGCCAGGAACAACTACGCCCACGCTATCCAGATCATATAACCCGGCGCCCTGCCTTTTGAGCATTGCAAGCGTACCTTCGTGTATTATCTCTGCCGTGCGCTCTCCGCCGCCCTTTATTTCAAAGGGCATGCTTTCCCGCTGCACTACATCCAGCGCCTCGTCCACAAGTCCCATGGCGATGTTTGTGCCGCCTATATCCACGCCCACCTGATACATATATTTCTCCTTCCAAAGCTATTTCAGTTTCAGTTCAAATTCTCGCTCAGAGTCAAAGCCCATATGCTTCAGTCTGAAATTGCGCACAGCCACCTCTACCAGCACCGCAACGTTACGTCCCGGGCTTATGGGCAGCGGCGTAAGCGGAACCGGCAGACCAAGTATATCCATTGCGTCTACGGCCTTTTCTTCCGTATCCAGATACTCTTCAAGCTTCTTCAGATCTATGACTAAATTTATATCCTTCTCCGGCAGTATGGCGCTCATGCCGTAAAGATAGCGCACGTCTATTATGCCAATGCCACGGACATCCATTATGTGCTTTGTGGCGTTGGGAGCGCGGCCCACCAGCCGCTCTTCAAGGCGGGATACCTCCACTACATCGTCCGCTACCAGCCTGTGCCCGCTCTGTATCAGATCCAGCGCTGTCTCACTCTTGCCCAGGCCGCTTTCACCCCTTATCAGAACACCGGTTCCGTATATATCCATGAGTTCTCCATGGAGCAGTATGCGCCGTGCCAGCTTTTTCTGTATGAAGCTGGATATCTCGTGGCCCACCCTGTCGGTGGTACGGTTGGTAATGAATACCGGCACGCCGTAGTGCCTCGCCTTTTCAAGCAGTATCTCCGGCGGCTTGTTGCCGCGGGCGCAAACTATGCATGGAACATGAAGCCCCATGAACCGCTCCATTCTGTCCTCAAGCTGTTCGGGCGTCAGGCTGTAAAGATAGTACATCTCCGCGTTGCCTATGAGCTGCACCCGCTTTGGAGAAAATTTTTCATAAAAGCCCGTAAACTGCAAGCCGGGCCGGCTTATCTCTGGAGTCTGGAAGCTTATGCTCCCGCTGCCCGGCTCAAGGGCAGTTATCTCAAGCTCGCCGCATATTTCCCTTACGCTTACTTCTACCGCCATACTGTCCTCCGTAAAGCTATACCTTGCCGTTTATTATGCATTCGATGAGCCGTGCCACCCCGAAGTCCGCGCACGAGGGTATCACAAGATCCGCAGCTTCCTTTACCTCCGGCTTCCCGTTATCCACTGCGCAGCCAAGACCCGCCCAGCGTATCATCTCCAGATCGAGCGAATTATCGCCCACCGCCACGGTGTCCTTTTGGGGTATGCCAAGGTATCCCGCCACCCATTCAAGGCCCGCGCCCTTGTGGGAATCAGGGTTGTTGAACTCTATAAAGCCCTTGCTGGAGCCGGACACCTTTAGCTTTCCCGCGTATTTTTTCTGAAACTCCGGTATAAGCCTCTGCGCCTTCTCGTCGGTAGTCATCATGAGGACCTTCGGCACGTTGTACCAGGTCTTTTTCATTATATCCGGATCGTACTCGCAGGGCAGATCCAGCTTTTCGGCGTAGCCCTCCACATAGGGATTAGGTTCTTCGGCTATCACCCTGTCACCCTGATAGATATGGGCGTGTATACCCAGTGTCTTCGCCTCCCCGAGAACCTCCGTAACAAGCTCCGGCGGTATCTCATGGGCGTGCAAAGCCCTGCCTGTCCTGGGCTCGGTCACCATTGCGCCGCCGTAGTTTATAACGGGATCGGTTATGTCGAGCTGATCTATTATAAGCTTCGAGCCCAGCCATCCGCGGCCGGTGGCCACGGTCACGTGTATGCCGTGCTCCTTTGCCTTTCTTACGGCCTCGATTATCTCATTTGGAACTACCCTCGGGTTGAGGGTTATGGTATCGTCTATATCCAGCGCTATAAGCCTGTACATGTCTTTTGATCGTCCTTTCCTTCTTCTTGCCGTTCCTCCGGGTGAAAATGCGCGAATACCTTTTCCGCCGCGGGCTTGCTCATTCCCTTTGCGCCGCAAAGCTCCTCAATCGATGCGTTCCTTATATTTTCTGACGTTATGAAGGCGTCGAAAAGAGCCCGCTTACGCTTTGGGCCTATGCCATCTATGCCGTCCAGCTCCGACATCAGGGCGTTTTTCGCCCTGAGGCTCCTATGGTAGGTTATAGCGAACCTGTGGGCCTCGTCCCTTATGCGTTCCAGTATGTGCAGCGCCGGATCCCTGCGTGAAAGGCGTATGGGCTCCTCCTTATCCGGCAGTATTATATCCTCGTTCTGCTCCGCAAGGCCTATGGCGGGGATATGTGAAAGGCCAAATTCCTCCAGCACCTCAAGCGCCACGTTGAGCTGCCCCCTGCCGCCGTCCACTACCAGAAGGTCGGGCAGGCGCGTGAATTTCTCGTCGCCGTCCTTCGCCCTTTGAAAGCGCCGCGTAAGCACCTCCCGCATCGCCATGTAATCGTCGCCGTTGACCTCCTCCTTTATTCGGAAGCGGCGATATTCCTTTGGCGCACTCTTGCCGTTTATGAACACCACCATGCCGGATACGGTATCCCTTCCGCGTATGTGTGAGTTGTCGTAGCACTCCATGCGCCCTGGAATCTCGTCCAGGCCTATTATCTCGCATAGCCGCAGCATGGCGCCCTCGCCCCGCTCCCAGCTCCTGTGCTCCAGCTCCCGCGCCTTTTGTATGGCTTCAACGCCGTTCCGATAGGCCATTTCGGCAAGCTTTTTCTTTTCGCCCCGCTGAGGACAGGTTATCTCCACCTTGCTGCCACGGTTCTCGCTTAGCCATTCGGACAGCGCCTCCTTCTCCTCCGGCATGTCCCTCACCACTATCTCCTTTGGCACAGGCGCGCCATCGGCGTAGTGCTGCTTCAGGAAGGAGGCCATTATCTCGCCCGTGGTCTCTCCGCCGCAGGCTATGCTCATGCTCTCGGCCCAGATTATCTTGCCGCCCCGCTCGAACAGGGCGAATACCACCGAATCCTCCTTATCCTTCACGAATGCGAATATGTCCCGCTCGCTGCCGGTGACAGATATGGCCTGCTGCTTTTCCGCAAGGCTGTTTATGGCCTTTATCCTGTCCCGAAGCTGGGCTGCCTTCTCGTATTCCATATTTTCCGAGGCAGATTGCATCTGTTCAGTAAGCAGCTCGGTTATGGGGCCGGTATGCCCCTCAAGGAACCTGCTTACGCTTTCCAGCAGCCTGTGGTATTCCTCCCGGCTGACCTTGCCGCTGCACGGGGCACAGCACTTGCCCAGGTGGTACATGAGGCAGGGGCGCTCATTGCGGGCGATGGCCTTATGGATATCCTTTTTGCAGTGCCTGACCGGGAATATATCCCGTATGGCCGTAAGCGCATCCTTCAGACTCAGGCTCGAAAGATAAGGGCCGAAGTACTTCGCTCCGTCCTTTTTAACCCTGCGCACGACTTCAAACCGGGGGAAATCCTGCTTTGTATCCAGCCTTACATACGGAAAATGCTTGTCGTCCTTTAATAGTATGTTATAACGCGGCATGAGCGCCTTTATGAGATTGCTCTCCAGCGTCAGCGCCTCTGTCTCGTTCGATGTTATGATATACTGAAAATCCTCGATATGGGAAACCATGGCCTCCACCTTGGGAGGCTTCGGGGTATGCTGAAAATACTGCCGCACCCTGTTCTTCAGGTTCACGGCCTTGCCGACGTATATAATCTCGCCGCTGCCGTCGTACATCTTGTATACGCCCGGTTCGTCAGGCAGCAGTTTTAATTTTTCCGCTATGATATCATTCATGGAAGCTTCCTCCCATGATGATTATATCATTTATATAACCCTGGGTCTATCTGAAAAACCTTACCCTGTCGTCAAAAACGCGAATGAGGTTATCGTAAAGCTCCGCGCTCCTGCCCCCGGAAAGATCGTATACCGTAATACGATCCGGAGAAAGGCCTACCAGTACGCTCATTATTCCCTCCTCGCTGCACTGTTCGTAATCTATCCTCACGTCGTTGTCATCTGTGAAGGTACAGCTGCCGTCGGGATTGAGTATCACATACACCTCGCCTGCCCCCGATGAGCGCAGCTTTACGAACGCGGACAGCACTTTGAGCAGCTCGGTATACTCGTCGTTGAGCAGCATCTCGTCAGCTGCGGCGTATACGCATCTCTCCCACTGTCTGCGGTAGTCCTGCATTCGGAAGCGTATATACCCTTCGAGAGAAAGGAAGCTGTTGCCCTCAAAGTAATCCATCAGCTCGCCCTGCAATTTTTCCAGGCCTGAGGCCCGCTTTGCCATGCATATGGCCTCGGGCAGCACAGCCTTTTTTTCCTCCAGCGTAAGGGGCAGCCCGTTTACCATATAGGCTATCTCAAACTGGGCAAGATCCATGAGCAGCAGCTCGGCTACAGCCTCGCACCACTGCGCAAGCTGTGCCCCGCCCTCTATTGAAGCCTCTGCAAAGCCACGCCCGCACTCGGGTGAGATACCGCCGCCCAGCCTGTCGAGCCGCCGCTCCATGAGCCTGCCTATGTCCGCCTCGTATTTCGTAGTGCCCACCGAGCACACCGCCATAGCACCTTACTCTCCTTATCCCGCTATACCTGCATCATATGCCGGGCTTTCCCTATGGGTTCCCGCTCATATCAGCCGCGCTTTTTTCGGCGCACGAGCATATTATGTGTATAATCTGGGCTTTGACCTGCCAGTAATTTTTCCCATAACCGCCCTTGACAAAGGTACCGGACGGGCATATAATCAATTCATATTTTATATTTTATCGTGGGTTGATACGGGTTAAGTACCAACGCAAAGGCACCATCAAGAGAGAGAGGGTCGCTGGCTGAAAGCCCTTTTATGGCGCGGCGCCTGGGAATACCGCCCCGCTACTGCGGTTCGCTTTGGGCGCGATACAGCCCCTATAAAGTGGGTTTTATGCCAATTAGGGTGGAACCGCGGATAACCGATATGTTTGAATTTGTCCGTCCCTTGCTTCGAGCTTGGGGCGGGCATTTTTATATTATCCGCAAAGCCTGATTTACATCATATAAGGAGGAACACCATGAATATCACTTTTCCCGATGGCTCCGTAAAGCAATACGAAGACGGCATGACCGCCCTTCAGATAGCTGAGTCCATCAGCCCCCGCCTCAGGAAAGCCACACTTGCCGCCGAGATAGACGGCAGCAGGGCGGACGCCTTCCGCCCCATCGCAGGCGACCACAG
>OHGK01001796.1_pt1 | contig 10735 bp, 9 predicted proteins | sample 1567671 | NCBI WGS metagenome assembly OHGK01 (sample SAMEA3879577, study PRJEB24766) | human gut metagenome | biome: human-associated habitat; feature: feces | place: USA | collected 1985/1987 | reverse complement strand
ACTTATAATTTTTTTTTGCTTAAAATACTTAGGAACCGAACTAAATAACAGAGATCAATACCACAAATATTATCAAATTCATATTAAAAGGAGTCTAATATTCATGGATACAGGAAAAGTAATCAATAAAATATCTAATCGCCTGCGCCGCAGGTCGGTGGCTCTCCAGGAAAAACTGGGAATGAGCGGAGCTCAGGGGAATATTTTAAATTATATCCTGGTAGACGGCAGGAAAAGGCCTGTTTATCAGAAGGATATTGAAAAAGAATTCGGCCTGCGGCCGTCTACGGCTACGGAAGCGCTGAAAAATCTGGAAGCCAAGGGTCTCATCTGCCGGATCAGTGAAAAACAGGACGGCCGTTTAAAGCGGATCGAACTTACATCAAAGGCAGAGGAAATCCGTCATCTTATTACCAGTGAGATCGCTGAGTCAGAAAATCTGCTGCTAAAAGGTATTACAGAAGAGGAAAGACGGATTTTTATTGAAATTGGCAAGAAAATGCTTAAAAATCTGGATGAAGCAGAATAGAGAAACGGAATAGAAGGAAGTAAAACATATGGAACAACAGAAAAAAGACACCAATGACCAGGAACTGATGCGTTCCATGAAAGTATCAAAAGCAGTAGCGGCTATGGCAATCCCCAGTGTGATCAGTAGCCTGGTCACAGTGGTCTACAACATGGCAGATACCTATTTTGTGGGTAAAATAAATACCCAGTCTACGGCTGCCGTAGGTATCGTGTTTTCTGTGATGTCCATTATCCAGGCTGTGGGATTCTTCTTCGGTCATGGTTCGGGGAACTACATCTCCCGTAAGTTGGGGGCGCAGGAAACGGAGAGTGCCGAGAAGATGGCATCCACCGGCTTCTTTTTTGCCTTGTTTATCGGAGCGGCTCTGGCTGTGCTGGGATTGCTGTTCCTTACACCGCTTTCCCTTGCTTTGGGGTCGACGCCTACTATTCTTCCGTATACGGAGCGCTATTTGGGAATCATTCTGCTGGGTACTCCTTTTATGACCGCCTCATTGGTGCTGAATAACCAAATACGTTTTCAAGGTAATGCGGCGTATGCCATGGTGGGGATTGTGAGTGGGGCGGTCATCAACGTGGTGCTCGACCCTATCCTGATTTTTGTATGCGATATGGGCATATCCGGTGCCGCACTGGCCACAGTAGTCAGCCAGATATGTAGTTTCATCCTTTTGCTATATATGGGGCGCAGAGGAGGAAATATACGTATACGTTACAGAAACTTTACGCCTACACTGGCTTTCATCAAGGAAATTATTGGGGGTGGAACTCCGTCACTCACCCGGCAGGGACTGGCAAGCGTGGCAACCATTTTGCTGAACGTGGCGGCCGGTGCATATGGTGACGCAGCTATTGCAGGGATGTCCATTGTGACGCGTATCTCTATGTTTATCAATGCTTTCCTAATTGGTTTCGGGCAAGGCTTCCAACCGGTATGCGGATTCAATTATGGTGCCGGGCTGTATGCCAGAGTGCGCCAAGGATTCTGGTTCTGTGTGAAGGTAGGCTTTTTCTTTTTGCTGGTTTGTGCGGTGGCAGGTATGGGATATGCCGAGGAGATTGTCTCCATCTTCCGCAAGGGAGACCCTGCTGTTGTAGCTACCGGTGCGGCAGCATTGCGCTGGCAGTTCATCACCTATCCGTTGGGTGCATGGATTGTGGTCAGCAACATGATGCTGCAGACTATCCGCAAGCCCGTACGCGCTACGATACTTTCCTCTGCCCGTCAAGGGCTGTTCTTCATCCCCCTCATCTTCATTCTTCCTTATTTCTTAGGACTGAAAGGGGTGGAAATGTGCCAGGCGGCGTCGGACATGCTGACCTTCTTCCTCGCCATTCCATTGACCTGCGGGGTGCTGGCGGAGATGAAGAGGAAGGAGGCGGAACAACTGCAACAGCGGCAATCTTGAAGTTTCTGCGTCCCTATTCAATTTTCACGGGAACTATCGGTTGCCGCTTTACTTTATCGAGGGGAGCTGCATGGTACTCGATGCGCCCGAAGTCTATCTGTCTCAAATCAATGCTTCTGATTGTACTGTTGTACATGGTGCGATAGTAGATGATACCGTTTGTCATATCTGTGGCCGATGTCCATTGGGTGGCACTTGGAATATTGGCAGGAACCTGGCCGAGGGGAAACTCGATGCCTACGGGTATATCAAAGTTATTCAGTATCTGAAAACATTGGAGAACGGTTTCCTGTGCGGTATTCTGTGGTGGTGTAGAAGTCTGGTAGAAAGCGGCACGGATAAAGCGGGAAGGGGGAGTCACATCTCCCGGAATTCCCAAAAAGCCGCTTCCCGAACCGAAAGGGGCTATAGTCACATTGCCCAGCGATTTGCTTTCGGCACTGCCCGGGTAGAGGTTCACATAATTGTTTAAGTTGGTCATCTGCCAGTCAAAGCCGGGGGAGTTTGTCAATACTCCCAGTTTGTTTTCATAGAAACGGGGCTGTCCGTCGATGAACTCCAATACCAGTTGGCGGCCGGTCTTGTCTGCAATCCGCCAATGTACGGTGGAGGCGCGTGGGTCAATGGCTATGACCGTTACATTTTCAATAGCCTCCTTTACCTCGTCCACAGTAGAAAAGCTTCCCAACAGCCATGATACCAATTGTAAATCGGCTATGCTCGACGCTTTTCGTGTGGGGTCGTACTCCTCATATTTGCCATATCCGGGAAAGTAGAACAGCCCGGCGGAGAGCCCGGCTTCATTCAGACCTTCGGCCACGAACTCCTTTTGCTCCACTGCCAGGCCTACGTAGCCATAGCGTGAGGTGAACTCCATGCCGGACAGACTGCCTCCGGGTGTCAGTGATTGTTGCGAATAACCGCGCGGTACGATGACGTACTGGCTGTTCAGCTCACTGCCTCCCCATTCAATGGTACGGGCTACGACGTGCGCATTGTCTTTGGCCGTCAGGGTGATACCGGTACATGCCTCTGCTGTTTGAGGGGCGAAGGTGAGTGCTGTCATTGCTGCCAGCAGGATAGGAATTCTTTTTGCCATATTATTCAGTTTATATTGTTGAGTATCTGTTTGTATACTAAACAACTCTGTATGGCAAAATGTTCCCTTACCAGAACCGGTACCCCAGCGTGAAGAATGCGGCGAAGTTCTTGGGAAAATATCCTCCTTCTTCCGAATGACCTATCATCTGGTTTATCTGCTCATTGACTTTTACCAGTCCCACTTGTGTCTCTGCACCGATGATGAATCTTCTGTATTCAAAAGTAAGTCCCAGGGCAATACCTGCATCGAAACGGTTGTTACCCATTTTCCCGTCTACCATGCTGCCGAAAGTGTCTATCTTGAACTGGTATCCTCCCTGGATACTGCTACTATATTCGTAGGTTTCGCCGGAGGTCTTGCCTGCCACACCTATGGCCGCATAAGGGCCGACACTCAGCGAGGCATGATAATCCTTGCCCAGATGGAGGCGGGCCGCTATCATGAGGGGGATTTGCAGATACAGTTCATGCATTTTGGCCTTGCCGATGTGGCTTATCTCGTCTTTACCGCCGATGGACACAAACTCCAATGCGGATTGCAGCACCCAAGTCTTGTTGAGGACATATTCTGCACCGACACCAGCTTTGTAAGCTATTTGGGTGTCACTACTGGAGTGTTTTCCATGAAAATGGGAGGTACCGATTCCAGCTTTTGCATGAAAGGACAGCGGGCTTTGTGCCAGACCGGTCAGTACGGTCATTGCCATACAGACGGTAATGATTATCTTCTTCTTCATGAGTAAATTTTTCCGTTTTCGGTTATGAGTAATACTGTTAGTTCGCTGTTGGGCAGCAAGGGGTCACAGTGCCGGTGACAGAGCTCAATCAGTGCCTTGCCAAACTTTTCCAGCAGCTCTTCGGGAATGATGTCCCAGAGTTCACGCGCCAGGTTCATCTGTCCGATGGCGGCAAGTGTTTCTTCGCTGCATCCCGTCTGGCGTGCCAGGTCTTGAATGAATTCCTTATTCATGGTCACTTTCTTGCTGTGGGTATCCAGATTGCCTTCGGCCAGTTTCACGGCCTTTCCCATCATCACGCCGAGGGTGACGTGCGGTACTTGCTCTTCGGCTGCTATTTTCAAGGTTTCGCCGATAAAGTTGCCGTAATGCACGAAAGCCTGGGTGGGGAGGTCGGGATAATACGCCTTGATGAAGCGTTCGCTCTTTGCACCGGAGCTGATGACGATACGAGGGCTCCGGGTTGCCTTTGCCACTTCCATGGACTTCCGGATGGAATTGATGAAGGCTTCCGAGGAGAATGGCTTCACGATGCCGGAGGTCCCGATAATGGAAATGCCTCCTTCGATACCGAGGCGGGGATTGAAGGTGCGTTTGGCTATTTCTTCTCCACCGGGGATGGAGATGGTAATGAGAATAGGATTGGGCTGTTTGGCAATATGGAGGCGTTCAAGCCATAGCTTGACGTTCTTCTTTATCATTTCGCGTGGGGTGTCGTTGATGGCAGAGCTACCGAGCTCAAGTCCCAGACCGGGCATGGTGATGACACCTACGCCTTCGCCGCCGCAGACGATGATGTTGTAGTCGTCCTGGGGAGTGTCTTCCGGCAGCGGGTCGTCTATGCGGAAAGGTATGGCTATATTGGCCACAACTTTCATCCCGTTGGTGATGTCCGGGTCGTCGCCGCTGTCCTTTATAACACAGCACAGCGCGGAATTCCCGGAGATCCTGCAGCCTGCGACCGGGATATCAAGGGTTATTCCCTTCGGCGTAGGAAGCTCCACGCGTTCTGGCGGAGCTCCCGTCAGCAGAGCCTCTGCCGCCGCCAAGGAAGCCGCCGCAGCGCAGCTTCCCGTTGTATAGCCGCAGCGGAGTTTTTCGCCTGACTTATATACGAATCTGTCCAAATTTACCCCCGAAAATAAAAAAGCCGTATGTCTCCGCACACGGTGAAAAGTACGCAAAAAGCAGCCGGACGCCGCCCGGCCTTCTTGCGCATCTCCGTCGTTCGCAGAGCTGCGCGGAACATAAATGTCGGCAGGTATTCCGGCTCGGAATTAACGCCTTGCCTCCGCCTTCCCGGTTTCCCAGTGGCTGCATTGCGCGTGGAGAAAAGCTGTTCCTTACGGCAGCGTGACTGCACAGGTCTTGCACCTGTTTCCCTATTATCTCCCCTCCCGGGGAGCACCGACAGTCCCATCTTTTTTATTTTACTCCATATTCCGCGTAAATTCAACCGCTTTTGCTAATAAAATTATCCTATATCCAGCTATAATTTTTGGTTATATTCCCTAATAACGGTGGGAGATATCATCACCAAACCCGGGAATTCACAGGCGGGATTATTTGTGCAAAGATACAAAATTGCGGCAAAGGTCTTGCAAATAATTATTTTCGTGGTATAATTCATTTTGGCTGATTGTATACGAAGCCTCCGCGCTATTCCGGATACCGCGCGGCATAGAATCTAAAATTGAATAAGTAAGGCGGTGCCGCAGCATGAGCAATCATGACTGAGGGTAAAAGGGAAGCAGGTGCGAATCCTGCACGATCTCGTCACTGTATCAGGGGAGCAGAAGCCACGAAGTTCTTCTTCAGCCACTGGGAAACCGGGAAGGCGGTATTCTGCGATGATCCTCAAGCCAGGAAACCTGCCGTCTGAATGTACAGGGATAGGATCCCGGATCACGAGGTATTGGTCGTACGATTTTCCGGCGCCGTTTGATGCGCCTGTTTTGTCGTGCCCTTTTCCTTTGGAAGAGGGCTTTTTTAATGCACCCGTTCCGCGTGTTCCAGAAAGAAAGGAACACAACATGAAATCATCTAAGCTCATTCTTGCGGCAGTTCTCGCTGCTGCTACCGCGCTCACCGGCTGCTCTGCAAACACAACTTCCTCCGAGAGCACCGCTTCCGAGTCCGTTAATTCCTCCGCTGCTTCCACCGCCGAGAGCGTTCCCGCAGAGGACTCCACCGCTTCCACCGCGCAGGCAGCTGCTACCGCTGAAGCTGGCACAGCCGCTGCGACCGCAGAGGCAGAGGACGACGAGGACTACAACACCGGCGACGCTTCCCTCGATAATCCGAGAAACCAGGACGGCATCGGCGATAACGAGCTGCTCGTGCTGAGCTTCGGCACCAGCTTCAACGACAGCCGCCGCCTGACCATCGGCGCCATTGAGAACGATCTCGAGACTGCGTTCCCTGATTACTCCGTAAGAAGAGGCTTCACCGCCAATATCGTAATCGACCACGTAAACAGACGTGACGGCGAGAAGATCGACGACATCGGCGAATCCCTCGACAGAGCAGCAGCAAACGGCGTAAAGAACCTCGTAGTACAGCCCACTCATCTGATGAACGGTCTTGAGTACGACGAGCTCTGCGGCAAGATCGCGGATTATTCCGACGCATTCGAGAAGGTTGTTATCGGCGACCCGCTGCTCACCACCGACGAGGATTTCCAGACCGTTGCGGACGCTATCGTTGACTGGACAAAGGACTACGACGACGGCGAGACCGCTATCGTATTCATGGGTCACGGCACCGAGGCTGAGTCTAACGCGGTTTACCAGAAGATGCAGGATCTGCTGACCAGCGGCGGACACACCAACTACTTCGTTGGCACCGTTGAAGCTGCTCCCTCCCTTGACGACATAATTGCCGCTGTAAAGGCAGGAGAATACAAGAAGGTAGTCCTTGAGCCGCTGATGGTAGTTGCAGGCGACCACGCAAACAACGACATGGCAGGCGACGAGGACGACAGCTGGAAGTCCGCGTTCGAGAAGGAAGGCTACGAAGTAACCTGCCTGCTTCGCGGTCTCGGCGAGAATGAGACCATCAGACAGCTCTATGTTGCACATGCACAGGCTGCCGTAAACGCTATTGCACAGTAATTTTCTTCGTTTCCCATCAAAATAGACTTATAGGGCGGCAGGCTTTACCTGCCGTCTGAGACCGTCGAAAAAGTCCCGTTGGGACTTTTCCGCCGAACATCCGCGCCGCGCGCACGGTTTGTCGGCAAAGCCGACAAACCGCACACTTGCGCGGATAGAAGTGTTTTTTGCCTCGGCAGAGCTGAGGCAAAAAATGGATCTTAAAAGCCCGCTTCGCGGGCAATATCGATTTTTTAGACGAACTAGGGCGGCAGGCTTTACCTGCCGCCTTTCGGAGATTTATAAAGATGAAAAAATACATATCAATTTTAGCCGCAGCTGCCGTTCTCATGCTTTCCGGCTGCACTTCCGGGAGTACTTCCGGCTCCGTAGTAACGGAGGTTTCAAACGCTTCGAACGCTTCTGAGGTCTCAGAGATTTCCGCGGCTTCACAGGACGCGGAGGGCACCTCCGAGGGCGCTCCGGAAGCTCCGCAGGGCGCTGGAACTCCGCTGACCGCTGCGGATATCCGGGACGGAAGCTACGAGATAACGGTGGATTCAAGCTCTACGATGTTCAACATCACAAAGTGCACGCTGAACGTTTCCGACGGCAAGATGACCGCCGTTATGACCATGCACGGCAAGGGGTATCTGTACCTCTTTATGGGCAAGGGCGACGACGCGGTGGAATCCGGCTATATCCCGTTCGTAGAGGACCCCGAAGGCGCTCATACGTTCACAGTTCCGGTGGAGGCTCTCGACGTTCCGGTCGACTGCGCCGCATTCAGCAAGAACCGCGAGAAGTGGTACGACCGCACGCTTGTGTTCCGCTCAGACCTTATCCCGGCGGAGCGCTTCGCAGAGGGCGTGCTGAAAACTCCCGCGTCGCTGGGGCTTTCCGACGGTGAATACACCGTGGACGTAACGCTCTCCGGCGGCTCGGGGAGGGCTTCGGTGCAGTCCCCGGCGAAGCTCACGGTTTCCGGCGGCGCGGCGTCCGCCGAGGTTGTCTGGAGCAGCTCGAATTACGACTACATGCGTATCGGCGAGGAAAAATTCCTTCCGGTGAACACCGAGGGGAATTCCACTTTCGTTATTCCGGTCTCCTGTTTCGACCGTGAAATTACGGTTTACGCCGATACCATCGCAATGAGCGAGCCGCACGAGATAGAGTACAGGCTGACGTTCGACTCAGCTTCGGTCAAGTGACGGCGGGGCTGCGTAAGACCGCCGCGCTGCTTGCCCTGGCGGTGATGTTCACGGGCTGTTCCGCACCGGCTGAAAGCGAATCCGGAGCCGCGCTGCCCGATGTAGTCGGCAGCATGGATATCCGGTACGCGGAGCAGTTTTCAGTGGATTACCTCGCGGACGGCTCCGCGCTGGCAGAGGTCGCGGACGGGCGGCGGTACCTGATAATTCCCGATGGAGGAGAGGTTCCGGATCAGCTCCCTGAGGACGTTACGGTTATATCCCAGCCGGAGAATATCTACCTTGCCTCGTCCTCCTCGATGGACCTTTTCAGCAGCCTTGACTGCCTTGGCGATATTCTTGCAAGCTCCACGCCGGAAAGCGGCTGGAAGCTCCCTGAGATAGCGCAGGCGATGGCGGACGAGGATATCCTCTACGCTGGGAAATACTCATCACCGGATATCGAGCTGCTGATGTCCGAGGGCTGCGACCTCGCGATCGAAAACATGATGATCTACCACAGCCCGAAAACCGCCGAGCAGATAGAATCCTGCGGCATTCCGGTGTTCATCGAGCGCTCAAGTGCCGAATCCCACCCGCTGGGGCGGCTGGAGTGGGTCAGGCTGTACGGGCTGATGCTCGGGAAATCCGACGAGGCGGAGAAGTTCTTCAGCGAGAAATGCAGCCTGCTTGACGAGGTGACGTCCCGGGAGAGCACCGGCTGCACGGCGGCGTTTTTCTACATTTCGTCGAACGGCAGCGCGGTGGTGCGCAAGCCCGGCGACTACATCTCAAAGATGATAGAGCTTGCGGGGGGAAAATACGTTTTCACCGCCGGAGACCTCAACGTTGACGAAAACGCGCTGTCCTCGGCGAACATACAGTTCGAGGCGTTCTACGCGCTGGCGAAGGACGCGGACTGCCTTATCTACAACGGCACGGTGGACGGCGGCGTTGATACGCTCACGCAGCTTACCGCGAAGAATCCGCTGCTGGCGGACTTCCGCGCGGTTCAGACCGGCAATGTCTGGTGCACCAACGCTACGGTGTTCCAGCAGACCTCTGCGGCGGCGGAAATGACCGGGGAACTCCACCGGATATTTGCCGGGGAAGAGGGCGGCTGCGCGTTTTTCCGCAGGCTGAGCTGATCGAAAGGAGCGCCGAATGGAACAGACAAACCGTGCGGCTAAGATCAACCGCACTACACGCTGCGCCGTATGCTATGCGGCGCTCCTGCTGCTGACTCTCGCACTCGGAGCGGCGGGACTGCGCTTCGGCAGCGTGAAGATCACCGCGCAGGAGATAATTTCGGCTCTGGGCGGGGAGAAGTCCACGGCGGCGGATATCATCATGATAAGCCGGCTTCCGAGGGTCATTGCGGCGACGGTGTTAGGCGGAGCGCTTGCGGTTTCCGGCTACCTGCTGCAAACCTTCTTCGCGAATCCAATCGCCGGGCCGTTCGTTCTGGGGATCTCCTCCGGCGCGAAGCTGACCGTTGCACTGGCGATGATAGTTTTCCTGGGAAACGGCATGACGCTGGATTCCGCAGGGCTTATCATCGCGGCGTTTGTCGGCTCGCTGCTTTCACTGGGGCTGATAATCCCGGTATCCGGCAGGGCGCAGAAGAACTATATGCTCATCGTCTGCGGAATAATGATAGGCTACATCTGCTCGGCCGTGACTGAGTTCGTCGTGACCTTCGCGGACGATTCCAACATCGTGAACCTGCACAATTGGTCGATGGGAAGCTTCTCCGGCATAGGCATGGACGAAGCCGGAGTGATGTCCGCAGTGGTGCTGGCGGCGATGGTGCCGACATTCCTGCTGTCGAAGCAGATAGGCGCGTATCAGCTCGGGGAGGCGTACGCGCGCAATTCTGGCGTGAATATCCGGTGGTTCAGGCTGGCGGTGATACTGCTGTCGAGCCTGCTCTCCGCCTGCGTTACGGCGTTTGCGGGGCCAGTGTCCTTCGTGGGGATTGCGGTTCCGCATGTCGTGAAGAGAATGCTCGGCACAGCAAAGCCGCGTGTGATAATCCCGGCGGCGTTCCTCGGCGGAGCCTGCTTCTGCCTGCTGTGCGACCTCATCGCGCGGACGCTATTCGCGCCGACTGAGCTAAGCATAGGTTCGGTGACGGCGGTTCTGGGCGCACCGGTGGTCATATTTATAATGATGTCCCGGAAGAAGTGAACGGAGGTGCGGCATGGGCAGTATATTCAGAACCGAGGGGCTATCCGCGGGCTACGGCAGGAAGGCAGTGCTGAGCGGCGCGGAGATAACCGCCGAGCGCGGCAGGATAACCACGCTGATAGGACCAAACGGCTGCGGGAAATCCACGCTGCTGCGAACCGCCGCGAAGCAGCTCGAGCCGCTTGCAGGGACGGTGTTCATCAGCGGAAAGAGCCTTCGCGAAACCAGCGCGAACGAGCTTGCAAGGAAGCTTTCAATACTGCTGACTGAGCGGGTCTCGCCGGAGCTCATGACCTGCCGCGACGTGGTGGAATCCGGGCGGTACCCGTACACCGGGCGGCTCGGGATACTCTCTGAGGCGGACAGGGAAGCGGTGGACGAGGCGATGGCGCTGACCTCCACAACGGAGCTTTCCGGGGTGGATTTCGCTCAGATAAGTGACGGACAGCGGCAGCCATAATGATGGCGCTGGTCTGCGGCTGCTC
>OHGK01001795.1_pt1 | contig 10745 bp, 9 predicted proteins | sample 1567671 | NCBI WGS metagenome assembly OHGK01 (sample SAMEA3879577, study PRJEB24766) | human gut metagenome | biome: human-associated habitat; feature: feces | place: USA | collected 1985/1987 | reverse complement strand
TGCTGGCCGGGCACACCCACGACATGCAGATCAGCGTATTCGGTTTCTCCATTTCGCGCTTCATCTATTCGGAGCACAACGGACTGTATACCGAAGGAGGACGGGGCCTTTATGTAAACATCGGACTGGGACACATCCTCTTTCCCATGCGACTGGGAGCCTGGCCGGAAATCACGCTTATCACATTACGAAAACAGCAATAATCAAAAACCATCAAGTATATGAAATTCTTATATCTTATCTATCAAATCTGCATCGGATTACCCATTTTCCTGGTAATCACGATTCTGACAGCCCTCATCACCATCCTCGGCTGCTGGTTGGGCGATGGACACGTATGGGGATACTATCCCGGAAAGATCTGGTCGCAGCTTACCTGCCGCCTGTTTTTACTGCCCATCAAAGTCGTCGGAAGGGAACACCTGGACAAGAAGACCTCGTATGTATTCGTAGCCAATCATCAGGGCTCGTTCGACATCTTCCTGATTTACGGTTTTTTGGGCCGCAACTTCAAATGGATGATGAAAAAGAGCCTGCGCAAACTGCCGTTTGTAGGAAAAGCCTGTGAATCGGCCGGATTCATCTTCGTCGACAAATCCAGTCCACGAAAGGTATACGAAACCATCAAGCATGCAGAAAAGGTACTGCAGGACGGTACTTCACTGATGGTATTCCCGGAAGGTGCACGTACCTTTACCGGACATATGGCCGATTTCAAGAAGGGAGCCTTCCTGCTCGCCGACCAATTGCAGCTTCCGGTCGTACCGATGAGTATCAGCGGTTCTTTCGATATTCTGCCGCGCACGGGCAAACTGCTCTCCTGGCATCCGTTGAAACTGACCATCCATCAGCCCATCTATCCGCAAGGAAAAGGACAAGAAAACCAGACCATGCTGATGGAAGAATCCTATCAGGCCATTGAAAAAGGATTGCCGGAAAAATACAAAGGAGAAAAGAAAAGTGGAGAATAAAAAAAATAAATATCGGGTAGGAAGAATTTCTTACCCGATTTTCTTTTTAATGAAGGGGAGCATGCGACATATTTTCACGTGCCACAGACACATATTCCTTCACCATGTAATTGTTCTTGAACACTTCAGGAGCCGCGTCAATGATTTCCTGCATCAGCGGAGTCATGAAGGGATAAGGCATGCTGTTACCCAACATAATGAACAACCCCGGTCCCAATACATTCTCGTAATTGTCCTGAATAAAAGTCTTCGCCAGCTGGTTCATCTCCGTAGCTATCTCGTCACGTTTTTTCTGGATTTCCTGATGCACCGTCTGCAAATCCTTTCCATCCATAATCATGCGACTTTCCTCGCGCTCTACCTCGTAAGCACGGTCGTCGAGCGAGTTTTTCTGCACCACAAAATCATTGAAACAGTCGTTCAATGGAGTCCCCTTGATGGTAATTTCCGCATTGTCTATCTGAATATCAATGTGGCCCGGTTCTATCACTAAAGGCATGATGCACTCATCATCCATATACAATGAAGCTAAAACCGTGGAATCAACCTTTCCCTGCATTTCGAATAAGCCATGAATTACTTCTGCCGAATCAATGTTGACCAATTTATCACCCACCGGGATTTTTATAAACAGCATTTTGCCGTCCAACATAGAAACAGACGAAGTACCTTCTATCTTATATTTCTTACTGCAAGAGGTGCAAAGCATGGCACACAACAGGAAAAAATAAAGTTTATACATGCTGAAACCTTTTAAATTTGTGGGCAAAGGTATAATCTTTCAAGGAAGCACCGAAATATATTATCAAAATTTATACTAAGATAGTGGTTTATTACCTTTTAAGTAACCCGTGTGAAAATGGTGTGCGTTTTTTTACTATTTTTGTGCAATCTATATTTTAACACTATACATAACAATGAAAAAACTGAAAGTACTCGCACTCGCACTTGTTTGTGCTGTATTCTCTCCGGCCAAGGCCGATGAAGGAATGTGGCTGCTCCAGCTCATGCAGGAACAGAACCTGGCCGACCGGATGAAGGCACAGGGTCTGAAAATGGACATCGCAGACATCTATAATCCGGACAAACTGACCCTGAAAGATGCCGTAGGTATCTTCGGAGGCGGATGTACCGGAGAAATCATCTCGCCGAACGGACTAATTCTGACCAACCACCATTGCGGTTACGATGCCATCCAGCAACACAGCTCGGTAGAACACGATTACCTGACCGACGGTTTCTGGGCTAAAAACTACGAAGAAGAACTCCCGACTCCGGGATTGAAGTTCCGCTTTGTAGAACGCATCATCGATGTAACCGACCGTGTGAACGAAGATATCCGCAAGGGTAAGATTGAAGAGGCCGCTTCTTTCGGCGCTCCTTATATGAAAAAGGTGGCCGACGAAACATTGAAGAAGAGTGACCTGAAGAAGGCACCGGGCATCAGCGCCATGGCCCTGCCGTTCTACGAAGGAAACCGTTTCTATGTGTTCTTCATCAAGACCTATACCGACGTGCGTATGGTAGCCGCTCCCCCTTCATCACTGGGTAAGTTCGGTGGCGAAACCGACAACTGGATGTGGCCGCGTCATACCTGCGACTTCTCCATGTTCCGTATCTACGCCGACAAGGACGGAAATCCGGCCGACTATAGCAAGGACAATGTACCTCTCCAGGTGAAGAAGTTCCTGCCTATCTCATTGAAAGGACTCCAGGAAGGCGATTACGCCATGATTATGGGATTCCCGGGAAGCACCAGCCGCTACCTGACCGAAAGCGAAGTGAAACTCCGCATGGATGCCGTCAACACCCCGCGTATCGAAGTGCGTGAAGCCCGCCAGGGTGTGCTGAGCAAGGAAATGGCTGCCAGCGACAAGGTACGTATCCAGTATGCCAGCAAGTATGCCAGCTCTTCCAACTACTGGAAAAACTCCATCGGTATGAACAAGGCCATCGTCGACAACAAGGTACTGGAAACCAAAGCCGAGCAGGAAGAACGTTTCCTGAACTTCGCGAAAGCGAAACAACATGCCGACTATCAGGGTGTAGTCCAGCAGATCAATGACTATGTAGCCCGCGTCATGCCGTTGCAGACTCAGTCTACTTACTTCAGCGAAGTATTCCGTGGCATCGAGTTCGAATCGGCCCACAAGGCATTCGCCGACCTGAAGGAAGCTCTCCAGAAAAACAAGAAGAAAGACATCGAAAAATCCATTGAAACGCTGAAGGAACGTTTTAACGAAGTACACAACAAAGACTACGACCACGAAGTGGACCGCAAGGTGGCTACCGTGCTTCTGCCTTTGTATGCCGAAAAGGTTCCTGCCGAAGCCTTGCCTGACTTCTACCAGACCATCAAGGAAAAATTCAACGGCGACTACAACGCCTACATCAAGGCCTTGTATGAAAATACCATCTTCGCCAACGAAAAGAACTTCAACGACTTCATTGCCAACCCGACCGTAGAAGCCATCGACAACGACCTGATGGTACAGTACTCTGCCGCCAAGGCAAAGACCGCCAAGGCTTTAGCCGACAAGCTGGACGAAGCAAGAGGTGACATCAACCTGCTGCACAAGACTTACGTACGCGGATTGTGCGAAATGTATACGCCGACTCCCAAGGCTCCGGATGCCAACTTCACCATCCGTCTGACCTACGGTAACGTGAAGTCATACGACCCGAAAGACGGTGTACATTATAAATATTATACCACACTGAAAGGTGTCATGGAAAAAGAAGACCCGAACAACCCGGAATTTGTGGTTCCGGCCAAACTGAAGGAATTGTACCAGGCCAAGAACTACGGCCGCTACGCCCTTCCGAACGGTGAAATGCCGACTTGCTTCCTGACTACCAACGACATCACGGGCGGTAACTCCGGTTCTCCGGTGATGAACGGCAACGGCGAACTCATCGGTTGCGCCTTCGACGGTAACTGGGAATCTCTGAGTGGCGACATCAACTTCGACAACAACTTGCAACGTTGCATCGCCGTAGACATCCGCTACGTCCTGTTCATCGTCGAGAAATTCGGCGGTTGCAAGAACCTTATCGACGAAATGAACATCATCGAATAATCGGAAATCCGCTTTTCCGTAAACGCATCTTACAGGCCTCTGTCGGGATTCCGGCAGGGGCCTGTTTGTTTCCGTCCGTTTTTTTGCTAATTTTGCAGACATCAGGCAAGAAATCAATCCAAAAACCTAAGTATATTATGATGAAGAAAACCCTTTTGACAACCCTATTTGCCACATGCGCCCTCACCGGATTCGCCGACGAAGGCATGTGGATGCTGACCGACCTGAAGAAGCAGAACGCCGCGGTCATGCAGGACATGGGCCTCGACCTGAGCATAGACGATGTGTATAGCCCCGAAGGCATCAGCCTGAAGGACGCGGTGGTACACTTCGGAGGCGGATGTACCGGCGAGGTCATCTCGGCCGAAGGGCTGGTGCTGACCAACCACCATTGCGGCTACGGCTATATCCAGCAGCACAGCTCGGTGGAACACGATTACCTGACCGACGGTTTCTGGGCCATGACCCGAGACGAGGAACTCCCGTGCGAAGGCCTGACCATCACCTACATCGACCGGATTCTGGACGTGACCGACTACGTGCAGGAACAGCTCAAGAAAGACAAGGACCCCGAAGGCCTGAACTACCTCTCTCCTTCCTACCTGGAGAAAGTGGCCGCCCGCTTCGCCAAGAAAGAGAAAATCAAGACCGACGAGTTCCATGTACTCGAACTGAAACCTTTCTACGGAGCCAACAAATATTACCTCTTCGTGAAGACCGTCTACAAGGACATCCGCATGGTAGGAGCACCTCCTTCATCCATCGGCAAGTTCGGCGCCGATACCGACAACTGGATGTGGCCCCGTCATTGCGGCGACTTCTCGATGTTCCGTATCTATGCCGCTCCCGACGGGAAACCGGCCAACTATAGCGCGCTCAACACACCGTTGAAGGTGAAACGCCACATCCCCATCAACCTGAACGGGGTGAAGGAAGGCGATTTCACGTTCGTCATGGGATTCCCCGGACGCAACTGGCGGTACATGATCAGTGACGAAGTGGAAGAACGGATGCAGACCACCAACTTCATGCGCGATACCGTGCGCGGTGTCCGCCTGAAAGTGATGGGCGAAGAAATGGCCAAGGACGCCAAGACCCGCATCCAGTATGCCGCCAAATACGCCTCATCGGCCAACTACTGGAAGAACGCCATCGGCATGAACGAAGGACTTGTCCGCCTGAAAGTACTCGACAAGAAGAAGGCACAGCAGGAAGCCTTGCTGGCCTACGGTAAGGAAACCGGTAACAATGCCTACCAGCAGGCTTACGAAACCATCCGCTCCATCGTGGCCAAACGCCGGGATGCTGTCTACCACCAGCAGGCTATCTACGAAGCCCTGATGCTGGGTACCGAGTTCTCGAAAATTCCGGATACCGAGAGCTTGCTCGAAGCCCTGAAGAGCGGCAAGAAAAAGGAGGTAGCAGAAGCGGTTACCGGGCTGAAGGAAGCCGGAACGAAGTATTTCAACAAGGACTATAGCCCGGCCGTCGACCGGAAGGTTTCGAAAGCCCTGCTGGCCGTTTATGCCAGTCTGATTCCATCGGCCCAACGCATCCGTATTTTCCAGACCATCGACCGGGAATTCGGTGGAGATACCGACGCCTTCATCGACACTTGTTTCGACCGCTCCATCTTCCGCAACGCCGAGGCGCTGGAAGCCTTCCTGAACAATCCGACCGCCGAAGCACTAGAAAAAGACTTGATGGTACAATATGCGAAATCCGTAGAAGAAGGTTACAAGGCTACCGGCGACGCCATGAAAGCCGAAACCGATGCCTACAACCTGGCACACAAGACCTGGGTAGCCGGCATGTTGGCCTTGAAGCAGAAGAACGGTGAACCCATCTATCCGGACGCCAACTCTACCCTGCGCCTCACCTACGGGAAAATCGGTTCCTACGAACCGGTGGACGGCAAGGAATACTTGTATTACACCACCCTGAAAGGGGTCATGGAGAAGGAAGACCCGGAAAATCCGGAGTTCGTAGTACCTGCCAAGCTGAAGGAATTGTATGAGAAAAAGGATTTCGGACCGTATGCCATGCCCGACGGACGGATGCCGGTCTGCTTCGCTACCGGAACCGACAACACCGGCGGTAATTCCGGCTCACCGGTCTTCAACGGCAAAGGCGAGCTCATCGGTACCGGATTCGACCGCAACTACGAAGGGCTGACCGGCGACATCGCCTACAATCCCCAGTTGCAACGTGCGGCCTGTGTAGATATCCGTTACATCCTCTTCGTCATCGACAAGTACGCGGGAGCCAAGCACCTGATTGACGAAATGACAATCATCCGCTAAACCTCCGATTACCGGATAAAAACAACAATCCTCTTGCACACCGTTCTTCATGAACCGGTCTGCAAGAGGATTTTTTTCGGATATATCCTATACAATGAACCGTCCGCTATACTATCGCTTCTGCTCCTTCGCCTCTTCCTGAGGTATGCGGAAAGCCGTATAAAGTTCCAGCACGGCGGCGATGGTCAACCCCACAATCCATTCGTTACGGTGCCACACCAGCATGGCTACCCCCGTAAGTACCAGTATCAAGGCACCCATCAGCTGCTGGCGGCGCAGACGCCGGATGACGAAACTGGACCCCTTATAACCCGACACCACCTGCGTATAGGCAAACATCACCGCCCCCACCAGGTAGATATACGGAGCATACACCAGCTTTCCGAACTGGAGAACCAGTCCCACAAACAAGAGGACGGCACCGGCCATCGCCAGTACATTCACGGTCTTTGTACTCATTTCTTCAAATCTTCTTCAAAAATATAGATATCTTCATTCTCCTGCTTCATCAGATATTTCTCGCGGGCCACCTTCTCTAGCTCTTTCGGGTTGGAGGTAATTTCCTTCAGCGTCTTGCTATCTTCCTCATACTGTTTCCGGTAGCGTTCAATCTCCTTGTTCAGTTCATGAATCTCACGACGGTTCTGGAAACGATGAATCAGGCTGTTATCGTCTATCACACCGATAACAAGCAGAAACACACCAAGAGTAACCAGGTATTTATGGCGGCGGATATACAGCCACACTTTCGCAATTTTTCTCATAACACCAGCAGCATTTTATCAGGGCAAAGATAGTGAAAGGTGAGTGCAATACAAAAAAGAAGCTTGTTTATTTTTTTATTGCCGAACCGCATCCTATCTTATCATTTCCAACCCAATCTGTCTCGTATGTTGTTACTTACCGTTTCAAACCGATCAGTCAGACGAAGCCATTCAGGAACATCCTTATTCATCCATCCCATAACCACAATCATCTCTTTATGAATTTCCTCTACACGATTCAGATTCCAACAAATGGATTCATTATGAAACACCCTGTTTCGGAATGTACGGAACGTATTCAAAGGAGCTGAAACATTTTTCCTTTGCCGATCTTTTTTGGGCATAAAGGGAAATGCCCTACGCAAATCTTTCCATAGCAGACGTTCATATTCACTATTCAATAACGATACCCAGAACCCAAGCGTCAGTTCAGCGATGACTTTCGAAGAGGTTATCGACTCATGCCTGCCCGTAATCTGTTTGCTGGCTTGTGTCACATAGCGGTTCAACCTTGATAATCCAGGAGTATTTGCAAATACTACATACCAATCATCGCGCCCTGTCATTGTCTGTAGCTCCCGACTCAATGCATTACGCAATGTAACTTCAAATACAGACAGACTCGTGTAGAAGGCTTCCGCCAATTCTAAATTACACTGATAATGAAGAATTGCACGAGCTTCATCATTCGGATATAGGTTGAAGTATCTCTCCATCCGCTTGGTAGAGAAAACTTTTTCGAAAAAAGATTTGTCATATCCCATATTTTTCTTATTTTTGCAATGCAGTCCCGGGCGTTCCTCTCCCAGCTTTCAGTTACTGGTGATGAATCCGGGTTTTTTTATGTCCTGTCGCAAAGGTACTACAATTCTATCGGTTCAATACTTTTCCCTTATCTTTTCTTCTCCATCAGGTCATCAAATTCAACCACTCCCCCGGACAAGAAAAACAAAATTTCCCCTCAAGTCCCCCGAGGTAAGGCAGATTTTATGTACATTTGCATGGAATCCTAAAATCAGAAAGCCGTTTATGGAGAATTACATCGTATCGGCGCGGAAATACCGCCCGGCAACGTTTGATACGGTAGTGGGCCAACGTGCCTTGACCACCACTCTGAAGAATGCCATCGCTACCAACAAGCTGGCTCACGCCTACCTGTTCTGCGGTCCACGCGGTGTGGGAAAGACTACCTGTGCCCGTATCTTCGCCAAGACCATCAATTGCCTGCACCCGAAAGAAAACGGAGAGGCCTGCAACGAGTGCGAATCCTGCCAGGCGTTCAACGAACAACGCTCCTACAACATCCACGAACTGGACGCGGCTTCCAACAACTCGGTAGAAGATATCCGCCAGCTTATCGAACAGGTACGTATACCGCCCCAGATAGGCAAGTACAAGGTGTACATCATCGACGAGGTGCACATGCTTTCCACATCGGCCTTCAACGCGTTCCTGAAAACCCTTGAGGAACCGCCCCAGCATGCCATCTTCATCCTGGCTACCACCGAGAAACACAAGATTCTGCCCACCATCCTGAGCCGTTGCCAGATATACGACTTCAGCCGCATCAGCATCAATGACATGGTGGAGCACCTGGAACACGTGGCGGCGCAGGAAGGCATCGAAGCCGAACCCGAAGCCCTGAACGTCATCGCTCAGAAGGCCGACGGAGGTATGCGTGACGCCCTCTCCATCTTCGACCAGGTAGTGAGCTTCACCAACGGACACATCACCTACCAGGGCGTCATCAATAACCTGAATGTACTGGATTACGAATATTATTTCCGCCTGACCGATTGTTTCCTGCAGAACAAGGTTCAGGACTGCCTCCTTATCTTCAACGAAGTCCTGCACAAGGGATTCGACGGCAACCATTTCATCACCGGACTCAGTTCGCACTTCCGCGACCTGCTGGTAAGTCGGGACCCGTCTACCCTCTGCCTGCTGGAAGTAGGTGCCTCCATCCGCGAACGCTACCAGACACAGGCGCGACAATGTACCCCGACCTTCCTTTACAAGGCCATGAAACTCAGTAACGATTGCGACCTGAACTACCGGGTAAGCAAAAACAAACGCCTGCTCATCGAGCTGACACTGATTCAGCTGGCCCAACTGACCGCCGACGATGACCCCGTGGGGGGGCAAGGCCCTAGCAAGCAGTTAAAACCCACCTTCACGAACCAGCCGGCCGCTCCGGCCCAGCCGACGGCTCCCACTACCGGCACTACTCAAGTGCAGGAAAGTGCTCCGGCCTATACACCCCAGCCGCAACCGGCCGCTCCACAGGCTTCGGCATCCCAGACAGCTCCCGCTCCGGGAAACCGCCCCGCGGTACACGCCAATCCCCTGCCTCAGACACAGGGAGAAAAGAAGATTCCGGTGGTGAAAGCAGGCTCCTATAGCGTATCCATCCGTCGTCCTCAGAAGCAGGAAACGGCTCCACAACCCGTGCAACAAGCCCAGACTACGGCCGCCAGCACGACGTGGGAAGACCATATCTTCAACGAAAAGGACCTGAATTATTATTGGAGAGAGTTTGCCGCCCGCCTGCCCAAGGAAGAAGCGGCGAATGCCGGACGTATGATGAACATGCAGCCTCATCTGCTAAAAGACCAGCGCACGTTCGAAGTCGTGGTAGATAACGAGATGGTACAGAAATACATGGAGCAACTGGCGCCTCAGATTGTCGGCCACCTCTGCCAGCAGCTACACAACCGTACCATCCGCATGACGGTACGCGTGAGCCAGGAGAACGAGAATGTCCGTGCCTATAGCCATGTAGAACGCTTCAAGATGATGAGCCAGAAGAATCCGAAGCTCCTGAAGCTGAAAGAGACATTCGGGCTGGAACTGAACTGACATTCCTTTCAGTTCCAACCCGTTCCAGGAAGGGGAATCAGATAGTCAAGTCGTGGTTGCGCAGGCGGTATTCGGCCAGTTCCTCGTACTTGGTACCCGGACGCCCGTAGTTGCAATACGGATAGATGGAGATACCTCCACGTGGCGTGAAGATACCCGTCACTTCGATGTATTTCGGGTCCATCAGCTTAATCAGGTCCTTCATGATAATGTTCACGCAATCTTCGTGGAAATCGCCGTGGTTACGGAAGCTGAACAGGTAGAGCTTGAGACTCTTGCTTTCTACCATCTTCACATCCGGCAGGTAACTGATGCGGATTTCCGCGAAATCGGGCTGGCCGGTGATGGGGCACAGGCTCGTGAATTCCGGGCAGTTGAAACGTACCCAGTAGTCGTTCTCCGGATGCTTGTTTACGAAAGCTTCCAGCACTTCGGGGGCATAGTCCTGCTTGTAGGCGGTGGTCTTTCCCAGTATCGTCAATTCGTCTTTTCTTTCCATATATTTCTTTTTACTTTTATTTTTGAATGTATTTACTTTTTCTTTTTGATGGCAAAAAGAAAAAGATAACAAAAAGAAAAACCACCGGCTTCCGTTTGGAGGCGGCTACGAACCGTTTCCCGTCGGAAGCGCAGGAACTCGCTTCGCTCAGACAGCCTGCGCTTCTGGTCGCCGGGCTCCGTTTCTCCGCTTTTTCGCCTCAAAACTAAGGCCGGAATTATTCGGGAAGCCAAAGGGTGAGAGTATGTCCGCTTGCGGTTTTCGGGCGG
>OHGK01001790.1_pt1 | contig 10766 bp, 7 predicted proteins | sample 1567671 | NCBI WGS metagenome assembly OHGK01 (sample SAMEA3879577, study PRJEB24766) | human gut metagenome | biome: human-associated habitat; feature: feces | place: USA | collected 1985/1987 | reverse complement strand
TGCGTCAGTGGAGAAGCTGCTTGTCAGCCACCGGGTATTTTCCGTTTCTTTTTGTCCTGTCGGAGGGCAGGACATCCGTAGAAAAGTAAAGGGCGCGCAAGCATGGGGCGGCGTTTGCGCGTCATTTTGACATGCCGCTTTTGACAGCGAAGCGTCATCAAATAGAGTGGAAAGAGGCTGTGGAGGCACGTGTGCGTCCCGTTTTCAAGTGTTTGTTCGTCCTTTGGGCGGAACTCTTCGCTGCGACGTGCGGACAAAAAAAGTGTTTTTTCAGCCGAACGATTTTTCGTTCGGCTGAGATTGAATCGCTGTTTGGCTTAAAACAAGTAAAAAATAGCAGAGAATTGTGAATAAATGTATTCAGTCAGTCGTAAAAGTCAACTTATTGGCACACAAAATCTCATTTTCTTTTTGAATGAAAAAGACAGATGGCTTACATTTTGTCACTTGTCGGCCTTTTCCGTGCAACAGGAGGGCAAGGTGGCTTCCGTTGGTATCAAGTGTCCGGCGTATGGCATTTGTCGGGAGGTTTGGCCTGAGATTTAGGAATAATTCCGTAACTTTGTGCCATGAAAACCACGATTAAGCGAGAGCAGAGGCAAGCTTGCTTGCTTCTGCCGAGCGTGAGTGGTTTATCTAATACCCGATAGTGTAGGATATAATTGCTTAAAATATAAAAAATGGAAAAGAATTTCAAGAGAACGACCGTCACGTCGGCTTTGCCATACGCCAACGGTCCGGTGCACATCGGTCATCTGGCAGGGGTGTATGTTCCGGCGGACATTTACGTGCGTTACCTTCGTCTGAAGAAGGAAGACGTGCTTTTCATCGGCGGTTCCGACGAGCATGGCGTGCCCATCACCATCCGGGCCAAGAAGGAGGGTATCACGCCGCAGGACGTGGTAGACCGTTATCATAAAATCATCAAGGACTCTTTCGAGGAATTCGGCATTTCGTTCGATGTGTACGGGCGCACGACGTCCAAAGTGCATCGCGAGACGGCTTCGGAGTTTTTCCGTACCTTGTACGACAAGGGCGAGTTCGTGGAGAAAACCTCCATGCAGTATTACGACGAGGAGGCACATACTTTCCTGGCCGACCGCTACATTACGGGCGAATGCCCCCATTGCCATGCAGAGGGGGCATACGGCGACCAATGCGAGAAGTGCGGCACGTCGCTGTCTCCCACCGACCTGATTAACCCCAAGAGTGCCATCAGCGGCTCGAAACCGGTGATGCGCGAGACGAAGCATTGGTATCTGCCGTTGGACAAGCACGAGGCATGGTTGCGCCAGTGGATTCTGGAAGACCACAAGGAATGGCGTAACAACGTGTACGGGCAGTGCAAGAGTTGGCTCGACATGGGTTTGCAGCCCCGTGCCGTGAGCCGTGACTTGGACTGGGGCATTCCCGTGCCGGTGGAAGGTGCCGAGGGCAAGGTGCTTTATGTGTGGTTCGATGCGCCCATCGGCTATATCAGCAATACGAAGGAGTTGCTGCCCGATTCGTGGGAGACGTGGTGGAAAGATCCCGAAACCCGTCTGGTACACTTCATCGGGAAGGACAATATCGTGTTCCATTGCATCGTGTTCCCGGCCATGCTGAAGGCCGAGGGAAGCTATATCCTGCCGGACAACGTGCCGAGCAACGAGTTCCTGAACCTGGAGGGAGACAAGATTTCCACGTCACGTAATTGGGCGGTGTGGTTGCATGAGTACTTGCGCGATTTTCCGGGCAAGCAGGACGTATTGCGCTATGTGCTGACGGCCAATGCTCCGGAAACGAAAGACAACGATTTTACGTGGAAAGACTTCCAGGCGCGTAACAACAACGAACTGGTGGCCGTGTACGGCAATTTCGTGAACCGTGCCTTGCAGCTTACGCAGAAGTATTACGACGGTGTGGTGCCCGCCTGCGGCGAGCTGACGGAGTATGACCGCCAGACGCTGGATGAGTTCAAGGACGTGAAAGCGAAGGTGGAAGAATTGCTCGACGCGTTCAAATTCCGCGACGCACAGAAGGAGGCGATGAACCTGGCACGCATCGGTAACAAATATATTGCCGACAGCGAGCCCTGGAAAGTGGTGAAGACCGATCCTGAGCGCGTGAAGACCGTCATTTACATCTCTTTGCAGCTCACGGCCAATCTGGCCATCGCTTTCGAGCCGTTCCTGCCTTTCAGCAGCGAGAAGCTCCGCAAGATGTTGAATATGGAAAGTTTCGAGTGGAACCGGTTAGGACGGACGGACCTCTTGCAGGCCGGCCACCGGTTGGCCAAGCCGGAATTGTTGTTCGAGAAGATAGAAGACGACGTAATCGAAGCGCAGGTACAGAAGTTGCTGGACACGAAGAAAGCCAATGAGGAAGCCAACTATAAGGCCAAGCCCGTCCGCGAGAATATCGCATTCGAGGACTTCCAGAAGCTGGACATCCGTGTGGGTACGGTGTTGGAATGCACCAAAGTGCCCAAAGCGGACAAGCTGTTGTGCTTCAAGATTGCCGACGGGTTGGAAAACCGCACGATTGTGAGCGGTATCTCCAAATTCTACAAGCCCGAGGAACTGGTGGGCAAGCAGGTTTGCTTCATTGCCAATCTTGCTCCCCGTAAATTGAAAGGCATCGAAAGCCAAGGCATGATACTCTCGGCGCTGAACTATGACGAGTCGCTGAGTGTCATTACCGTAGACCGCGAGGTGAAGCCCGGTTCTGAGGTCTGCTGACCACGTCAGGGCCGTCAATGACGATGGACTGTATTTCATAAAAGGAGAGGATACCGTGGCCGGTTCCTCTCCTTTCTGTTTATAGTCCGCCGTCTACCATCCATATTCCCTGTGGGTTGTCGCGACGCAAAGCGATATGGCGGTTTTCAGTCTTTCCGTCCGGAGTCATCAGTTTGTAGAACACAATGACGCCTTTATAGTCTTTCTTTTCTTTGGCTTGGCTGACTGCTGAAACCTTGCAGCCTTTCATGTTTTCGGTGAGTGTAGGAAGTTGGGCCGTGTAATAGTAGAGTGCTTCGCCGGCCATTTGGGGCTTGCCGTCGGTGAGGGCCTTCAGGATTCTTTGTGCGGCTTCCTGTGCGGTTTCGTTCGTTAGTTTTCTCAGGTGTGCCGGGTCTTTGACGGACGGGGTATTGGCCGACAGCCAGGTCACTTGTGTGGTGTCGGGGCGTTGCACGAGCACGCTGGGGACGAGTGGCAAGTTGTAGACAATATGTTCGCTTTTCAACACCAATGTTTTTTGGCCGTCACGTTCCCACCAAATCTGTACCTGTTGCAGCAGACCGTCCCGTTTGGAGAAGACATTTTCCGTTGTGCACCGGTAGCTTTTTTCTTCTTTCTCAAGTAAGGACGCACTGATGGCGTTGCCATACACATCGGTGTGGGTCACGATGGTGATGGTGGAATCGGTCTCCGTCATTTCCGCGTGTGCTTGCGGGTTGCCGGATAGTGCCGCTTTTTGTTGCTCCAAGAGTGTTTCCGGACGAAGCAAGGAAGAAAATCCTTCTGCAAAGTTGCACGTCTCGTCACCACATACGGCAAGGCCGCCTGTGGTCCACATGTATTGTTTCCCGTCGTCGGAAACGATGGTGCGTCCTCCTTCTTTTTCCAACCGCCAGAATGTCTTTTGGTTTTGGCGCAAGGATTCCAGGCTGATTCTCATGAAGCCGGATTCCGGATTGATGTAGGCGAAATTTTCGTTAGGCGTAGTACGGGCGTAAACCGACATGGAGAAGCTGACCGCACTACGTGAACTCTTGATAGACTGGTCGAAAATGAGGGGGATGGAAGGAACAGCCTCTGCTTGGGTTGAGAAGAAGTTGCTGAGTCCCGTGCCTAATCCTGCCATGAAGATGGCCACGGCTGCCGCTATTTGTATCCATTTGTGTGACGGATGCTTCTTCGGTTTAGCCGTCGTCTGAAGAGGAGAGATGCTGACGGCCGGTTGGGTTTTCCCGAACGAGGGGGCGTATTTGGGTGTAAGTAAGTTTACCGTGTGCATGAAGTCTTCGTAATAAGCACGGCATGCGGCACATTCTTTCATGTGTTGTCTGCAAGCTTCTGTAATGGCCGGGTCGGTTTGCTTGTCGCATAAGTCGGCCATATATTTCTTAAAATCTTCACATTTCATGATGTTCTGTTTTTTTAGGGTTTTGTACTTTAGGATTTGATTCCTTTTCTGATTTTTTCGATTCCGTACTGGAATCGGGATTTGGCGGTCGTGACCGGAATGTCCAAAATGGCGGCAATGTCTGAGAAACTGTTGTTGCCGTGGATGCGGAGCCGGATGACTTCGGCTTGTTCTTCGGGGATTCCCGCCAGCAGGGTCGAGATAAGCCGGAACTCTCGTTCGAAGTTTTCCACTTGTTCTTCACAGATGTGCGACACTTGTTCTATCGGTACGAATTCTCGTACCTGCCGTCGGCGTAGCCGGTCGGTACAGAAATTGGAAAGGCTTCGATAGAGATAGCTGCGCAAGTCTGCCAAGGGCTGCCCTCCTGCATCTTGTCTTTTAGTATGCAGTTGCAGGAAAATGTCTTGTACGGCATCTTCGGCATCGTCCGCGTTCCCCAGCCGGTAACAGGCGTATCGTAGCAAGTGAGGTCTTTCGCTCTCCATCAATGCGGCTATCTCCCGATTCGGTTCCTCTTCCGGATGACTGTTTAGGGTTTGTTTCATATTTCATTCATGTTTTTTAGACTGCAATCTGTAATAATGACGCAGCAGGACGGTAAAAGACGTAAAAACTGCCTTCTTTTTTTGTATCTCGGGGATAAAAAAAGAAAAAAGGCAGTTTTTACGCGGAAAAATAAGGGTTCTGTTTAAGGCAGGTCTTCATTGTGCTCTCCAAGGTCTTGCCGGGGAAGATTGACTGCCAGCAGTATCCAGCCTAAAACACCGGCTACGATGGAACCGCAAAGGATACCCAGTTTCGCATCATTGAGGAGCGTGCCGCCCTCTATACCTATATTATAATAGGAGAGGTCGGCAATGAACATGGAAACGGTGAAACCGATGCCCGTCAGCATGCAGACGCTGAAAAAGTTTTTCCAGTTGCAGCCTTGGGGCAGTTGGACGAATCCCAACTTGACTGCCAGCCAGGAGAACGAAAATACGCCTACGAACTTCCCGACGGCCAATCCTAAAAAGACTGCCAGACCTACGCCGTTGAGCAGACTGTCCATACTGATGCCTTCCAAGTTCACTCCTGCATTGGCGAATGCGAAGACCGGAATCACGAAATAGTTGATGGGGTTCTGTAAAGCGTCTTCCAAATCCTGTAAGGGGCTGATCGTACGGTCCGAGGCATGTTCTATGTTTTTGAGCAACATGATTTGCTCATTGGACAGGATAGTAGTCCCCTTGTGGTTGGTGGTTGCCTGGTCTATGGGGAAACGGTTGATTTTGTTTCGCAGATGTTTGACAAAGTGAAGGGCGGAGACTCCGGGGCGTGCCGGAACGAAAAATGCTACGACCACTCCGGCTATGGTGGCGTGAATGCCGGAGTTCAGCAGGGAGTACCAGACAAATGTTCCGATGACGATGTAGAACATCTTGGATATGACGTGGCGTCGGTTGCCGATGGCTAAAATCACAAGTAGGATACCGGCATAAGCCAGGTATTGCAAATGTAGTTCGGATGAATAGAAAACGGCAATGACCAGAATGCCGCCCAAGTCGTCGGCCACGGCCAACGTCGCCAAGAATATCTTCAGGCCGATGGGAACCCGTTTGCCGAACATGGAGAGTACCCCCAATGAGAACGCGATGTCGGTAGCCATGGGGATGGCCGTCCCTCGTAGCATAAGGGCATCGTCAGGGCAGGTGAGAAAAAAAATCAGTACGGGGATGGCCATGCCGCCGCAGGCTCCGATGATGGGGAGCAAGGCTTTCTTCAGTGTAGACAGCTCTCCCACCAGGATTTCCCTTTTGATTTCCAGCCCTACGGAAAAGAAAAACAAAGCCATGAGGAAATCGTTGATAAAGTCCATCAGGCTGAGGCTTTCTTTACCGTGGCTGAACAGATTGAAGTTACCGATAGAGAAGCTGACCGGCTTCTCCCACAAGGAACGGTAGGCGTCTCCCCAACCGGAATTGGCCACTATCATGGCCACAATCGTGACGATAATCAGAATCAGACTGGAGTTCACGTATTTCCTGAACATGCTAAGAAAAGTGTAATTCCTCATGGCTTTTAGGGATTGGGGGTAAGTTCTGGTTTTAATTTTTGCTGTTCCATACGATGGGGGTCCCCGTGGTCGTAATGCCTTCGGCTTGGATGCTGAGTACCGTGGGTTTGCTGTTGTTATACAAATTGACGGTGGCCTTTCCTTCGGCATCGAATTTCACGTTCGGGACCCAATATAAGGTACGACGGTAGTCTTTCGTATCCGGCAGGGGCTTTTGGCTGTAGTCGGGACTGTAGAAGTCTTCGCATACGGCGTATCCGTCCAACACGTAACGTCGGTCACGGTATGTAGGCTGGTAGCCGTCGTTGGGAAATAGACGGTAGTCGATGATGACATCCGGTTGGTTGTCGCCTTTGTACCTGGAGCTGCCTTGTTCGCGGGGAGCGTAATCCGTGTAAATATAAAGCTTGTCCAAGTTTCGGAGGTGTCTGTAAGCTTCCATTTTGCCTTCTCCGGCCGTGATGACGGGAGGAATCTCAATTTGCGTGCCGTTGGCCATGCGTGGCGGAGCAACGTTTTTGCGGGTACTCTTCAGGTTTATCGGTTTACCGTCGTACCGGACTTGTAGGAAATAGTCCCTGTCCATGCCCATGTCTCCGATATAGGTTAGGGCGACTTGCTGCGGAAAGGTGACCCAGTTGTGCGTACCGGTGCTCATGCCATAGTCGGCCGTGAGGTTGAATGCCTCGTAAGCGTCGACTACCAAGGCCGGTTTGCTAAGGTCGAGCTTGCGCAGTCCTCCCCGTTTGGTGCGTACGGTTATCGTGGCAAGCTGGCGGTCTGTGAAAGATGTTTGGCCGCCTTGGCTGTCGAACCGTTCGTCTGCGTCATAGCGCGGTGCATCCTGGTAATAGCCGTACGGTTTGGGGAATAAGGGATTGAACCGGTTCAATTTGACAAAATAGTCCGGATAAGCCTCCTCGTTGGTGAAGTCCTTCTTCATTTTGTCTTTGATGTAATCCTGACCTTTATCTTTGTCCGCAGCCGGAAGGAACAGGATGTATTTGTCGTAAAGTAAAGGCGTCTTCATATAAAACATTCCATTCTCCGTCGTTTGCATGAGGTCCATGGTCTGGTTGCCTTGTATGAATGTGGGCCATACATTGACTTCTTCTTTCAGGTTGCTCATGATGGAGCCCGTGGTGAACGGATCACGTTGGTTGTCCTGAAGCATTTGGGTCAGCGGGTTATTGTCTGTGGTGTTGCCGGATTCAAGTCCATTGTTTTCTTGGTTCGGGTGGTCTGCGGCTTCCATGATGTCTTCTATGGTAGCGTCCCGTTCTACGGAAGTGTCCGGAGCGCGCATGGTTCCTGTTCCGGGTAACCAGTTTTCTTCTTTGACATACGTTCCGTAGGCCAACCGGAAGTCTTCTATCCTGTTCACGCAACCGGAAATGGTTTGCAGTTGTTCCGGCATGTGCTGGACGGTCATGGGTTCGATGCCCGACATGGTTTTCCACGAATAACGTCGCCATCCCTGTACCATCATGAGGAGATCAAGTGCCTGGCGGCGGATACTGTCGTCTGCTTCGAAGTAGTAACCCGGATTCTCGACGAAACCTTTCAGTTCGCTTCCCAACAGCATTTCCGTGAGGATGTTGCCGTTGTCGTATGTCAGTTCGTCCGTGGCATGGTCCCGTATAGCCAATGACACATTGGGCGTGCCGGTGGTCGGGTTCGTGGAGTTGCAGGGAGATGGGCTCGAAAGGTTCGTATTGTGCTTTTACCCCGTCGACGGTTAATTGCGGTGTGTCATATTCGTGATGGTTGACGAATATCAGGCGGTCGGCGTACACACGTCCTTTCCCGTCGAACAGCGTAAACTGGTTTACTCCCGTAGGAAGCTGGTCGGACGGAATTTCGACGGTAGCTTTGCCGCCGTCGTCGAGCTTGATGTCATAATAGGCTTTCGATACGCCGTTGTGCATGATCTGCAGGCCGATAGCCGGTTTCGGGTTCGGAAGGCCGGAAGTTTGGATAGAGGCGTTGACGACCTCCCCTTTTTGTACGACAGCCATGGCGCAGCCCTCCTTTGTCGGTTCGGGCAATGCGTATGTATAATCATATCCTTCGTATCGGAATACGGCTTTATATTTCTCTCCGGCCGGTATGTCCGGTAAAGTGAATATGCCGCGTCCCCGGTTCGTGGTTTTGGTCCGGGCGATTTCCTTCCCGTTTTTATCCTGTATGGATAGCTCGATGTCGATGTGTTTTCCTTCCTCGGTGTTGGCTTCGAACGCTACTCTTCCGGTAGTGCCTTCCACGATGTCTCCTCCTTCGGGATAGAAGCGGAGGTCGAGTTTCGGCTTGCCTTTGTCGGATTTGAAGTATCTTCGCATCGGCCTGAGCGTCATGTCTTTGACGTAATCTCCGGGAGTTTGCGGTTGGTCGAATACCGGGAATACGCGTGAATAAATCTTATCATAATCTCGGAAAAAGTCTTTGGCCATTGATTTAAAGTAGAACATCAGTTCCGTCCATTTTGAATGCGGGTGTTCATACTGCCCGAAGTTCAGCATCCAACGGGTGTATGCCCTTAATTCATAATATCCGGCGTACAGGGAGTCGGTAAGCGCAAAAGCCCCGTGTCCCGTCCCGTCCGGCATTTCCAACTGTTGACGTTCTACCAGATAACCGTCGGGTGTGAGCAGTTCTACATATAATATTTTACTGAGGTCGGTCAGGGTCTGCCGGTCTGAGCGCGTGACGTAGGCTTTATACCATATCGTGTCGCCTACGAAATAGCAGGTGTTGTCGATGTGGAGAAAGACTTTTTCTTGGGGAATGGCCGTACCGAATTTTTCTACTTTCTGGCTTAAGGCCTCTGGGGTGGCAGAGGTTTGCGCTGCGTTTTCCCCTTGTCCCCATACGAAGAGAGAAGAGCAAAATGCAATACCGAGTGCAATGTTACGTTTCATGATATTTCGTTTAGGTTTGATAAGTACAAAGATAGTAATAAAATCTCCCATCAATAAATTTCTACCAAGAATTTCTTAGGTGATGTCCGCCGTTTATTGTTTTTATATCTATCTTTGCCCCAAGTAAAATTATTATGAAACTCAATTATACACATAAAGACTCTTATTATGACACTTATTAAATCTATTTCAGGCATACGCGGAACTATTGGCGGCCACGTGGGTGACACGCTGAATCCGTTGGACATTGTGAAGTTTACATCTGCATACGCCGCATGGATTCGCCGGACGACTACGGTGAAGAGCAATACCATCGTGGTGGGACGGGATGCACGCATTTCCGGCGAGATGGTCAAGAATGTGGTGTGTGGCACGCTGATGGGCATGGGGTTCGATGTGGTCAACATCGGACTGGCTTCCACGCCGACCACCGAACTTGCGGTGACGATGGAAGGAGCCTGCGGCGGCATCATCATCACGGCCTCGCATAACCCCCGGATGTGGAATGCTTTGAAATTATTGAATGAAAAAGGGGAATTCCTCAATCAAGAGGAGGGAAACGAAGTATTGCGTCTGGCCGAGGAAGAGGCGTTTGAATATGCCGACGTGGACCATCTGGGGCACTATCGGGAAGACCAGACGTACGACCAAAAGCACATCGACTTGGTCAAGAACCTGAAATTAGTGGACGTGGAGGCGATTCGCAAGGCGCATTTCCGTGTGGCCATAGACACAGTCAATTCCGTGGGCGGCATCATCCTGCCCCGGTTGTTGGAACAATTAGGAGTGGAGCAGGTCACGGGGCTGTTTACGGAGCCGACGGGGGATTTCGGCCATAATCCCGAACCTTTGGAAAAGAACTTGGGCGACATCAAGGCTTTGATGCAAAAAGGCGGCCACGACCTGGCATTCGTGGTAGACCCGGACGTAGACCGCCTGGCCATGTTCTGCGAGGACGGGACGATGTACGGCGAGGAATACACCTTGGTGACGGTGGCGGACTATGTGTTGCAGCATACGCCGGGGAACACGGTGTCTAACTTGAGTTCCACCCGTGCCTTGCGCGATGTGACCCGTATGCGCGGAGGGGAATACAGCGCGGCTGCGGTCGGCGAGGTGAACGTGGTGGCCAAGATGAAAGAGACCCGTGCCGTGATTGGCGGGGAAGGTAACGGCGGGGTGATTTATCCGGAGGCGCATTACGGGCGCGACTCATTGGTCGGCATTGCCCTCGTGCTGACCTATCTGGCCCGGACGGGAAAGAAAATGTCCGAACTGCGTGCCACCTATCCGTCATACTTCATGGCCAAGAACCGTATCGACCTGACGCCGGAGACGGATGTGGATGCCATTCTGGAGAAAGTAAAAGACATGTATAAGGACGAAGAGGTGAACGACATCGACGGAGTGAAGATTGATTTTCCCGACAAATGGGTGCATTTGCGTAAAAGCAATACAGAGCCGATTATCCGAGTGTATTCCGAGGCAACCACGCAGGCTGAGGCGGAGGAAATCGGGCAGAAAATCATGGACGTGGTCTATTCGTTGGCTTGACGAACCTGTTCATCATTAACCTGAGATATATGAAAAAACTGTTATTGTATGTGTGGGGCTTGCTCTTCTGTTTGGGGATGCAGGCCGGTGGAGAACGGGAAACG
>OHGK01001789.1_pt1 | contig 10769 bp, 5 predicted proteins | sample 1567671 | NCBI WGS metagenome assembly OHGK01 (sample SAMEA3879577, study PRJEB24766) | human gut metagenome | biome: human-associated habitat; feature: feces | place: USA | collected 1985/1987 | reverse complement strand
TGAGGAAGCGTGGCCAGTTTTTTATCAATATCCGTCTCTTCGTCATCCTGCGAATGTATCTCATTCAAACGTTCCAAACTGATTTTCGCATCTTGGAACGACTGTGCAAAACCGATGAACTCCCCAATCGGAGCCGACACCTGCCCGATAATGTAGGTCAGGGACATCATCATACCCAAGGTCATCGAACCGTCCACCACGGCTTTCGCTGCGATATAATAAATAAGTATATGCGTGGTTTGCGTGAAAAACACCGAACCGGACTGCTGCACCTGCCCGATGCGAAGCCCTTTCAGGCCAATCTGAAAGAGCTTGACCTGTATCCGCTCCCACTCCCAACGCTTCTGGCGTTCGCTATTATTGAGCTTGATGTCCTGCATGCCCTGTACCAACTGTATCATCTTGCTCTGTTCCAAAGCAGACTGGTTGAACCGCTTGATATCAAGTTCCCTCCGATAGCGCATAAAGAACGAAATCCATGCCACATACAAAGTATTGCCCACGAGAAATATGACCAACACCACCGTGTTGTAATAAGCCAATATGCCCAAATATACAATGAAATTCACTATCGAAAACACGATACGCATGCTGTTGCCCAATAGGAAGCCTTTTATCCGTCCATGGTCTCCAATACGTTGCAAGATGTCGCCCGTCATGCGCGAATCGAAAAACTGCAAGGGCATAGCCGTAAGTTTGATCAAGAAATCGGAAATCAACGCAATATCGATGCGCGAATTCATGTGCAGCATAATCCACGAACGGATGTAGTCGATGCTCAGCGTGGCCACAAAGAAACCCAACTGTGCCAAAAGTATCAGGGTGATGATATCCAAATTTCGCCCGTTGATACCCTGGTCTACCATCGCTTGCGAAAGGAAAGGCAACACCATCTGTATCAAACTCCCGACAAGCATGGCCAACAGCAACTGGCCTATCATGCAGCGGTAAGGCACGAAATAACGGGTAAACGAAAGAATGCTCCGACTGTTTTTCCGGTATTCATCTTCCACTTTCCCCCAATTATCCCCCGGTTCCAACATCAAAACCACACCGCACCCTTTATCTTCGGCACGTCTTCCAATCCAACATCGCTCAAATTCTTCTTGGGTATAGGTAAGGCGTTGCGAGGCAGGGTCTGAAATATGGATTTTATAACTTCCCGCCTTATCTCTTTCTATACCGTAACAAACCACGAAATGACTCTGGTTCCAATACAGGATACAGGGAAATACACCCTCCTCCGCTAATTGGCTAAATGTCATTTTCATCCCCACCGTATCCAAACCGATATGTTCCGCTCCTTCGCTTATGCCCAACATATTGACTCCACGACGTGAAACATGGCAATGACGACGCAACATCTCCGCTGTATAGTCTACACCGTAGTACCGCGCAATCATACGCAAACAAGTCGGCCCGCAATCCGACACATTATTCTGTCTGAAGTGTGGAAAACGTTTCAACCTATTCATATTTTTTCAGAGTTTCCAATTTACTGTTCCCGTTTTTGATGCACTTTTAAACGACACTAAAATATCCACTAAAAAATGGGACATGAACCTGAACACCCTCCTTTTTTAGGATTCTTGTTCCAGTGAAACACCAAATGCAACATCACGTAATGGGGCAGAGAACGAAACCATGTTTCGGTACGCCCTTGCGCATTGACACTATATTGTGTGGAAGAAACCTGATGCAACAGGTCGAACGCTTCAATCCTTGCAATGAGCTTGCCTTTCCAGAACGGTTGGCTGAGCGAGGCATTCAGCACAAAGTCATCCGTGTTCAGTTCCGAACTGCCATACCCCCGGCGGCTGTACATTGTGGCATCGGCCGACAAGGTGGTCTTGATACGCGGTAGGGTATAACGGGCAGAAAGTCCGTAGTTGAAATCCAAGGCATCGAGTGTCTCGAAATCGTGCATCCGTCCCTCTGAATGCCGCCAACGGATGTCACCGGAAGCCCGGATGTTGAATGCGTCCTTATTATATTGGATATAAGTACCATCGTGCAGGACAGTGGTGTTCACCGCATTCACGTGGCTTTCCGTCTCCCCCGCCAACATGGCGTGGTCTACGGAATGGTCATAATTCGCATCTGCATTCATCTGCCATGTCCAATAACGCTTCTCGCCGATGTTGGCCGAAATGTCGAACCGTGCCGTAGCGGAATAAGCTCCGCTCACATTCATCGGCTTGTAAGTGTACACGCCCGTCACCGGATTGTAACTCGCTGACTGCGCCACGTCACGGTGGCGGTAGTTGAACGACGCGCCCGCATGCCATAGGCTGACGTGCGTCCCGTATTTCCGGGTATAATCGACATTGGCACTTGTCGTGGCCGTCCCCTTCAAGTCAGGATTTCCCTCCTTAATCACAAGCGGTTGGCTGTCGTCACGGTAACCTATTTGGTTCAGTATATCCACCGGAGCACATTGGTAACCGGCACTGAGACGAAAATCGTGCTTTCCGTCTTCCGACATGTGCCGAAAAGATGCATCGGGTCTAAAATACACCCACGTGCCATGCATCAAAGTGTCGATACCTCCTCGCCTGTAATCAAGCGACTGATGAAAAACCGGCACATTGAGAGCCACACGCCAACGGTCGTATTGAATATCATAAAGCCCTAATTTATAAGTTCCATTTTGAGAAAAGATAATGCTGGCTGTATTACACCAATTACGATGATGGCTATCATAGGAATTGGAAGGGTCGGTAATAGCTGACAACATATCGAGCTGCGAAGCCAGTAAGAGCGTATCGGGGTGATAAAGGTAATCATGAATACGGCTATCGGAATAATTCCAATCGTCCCCAATAATAAGATCCACTTTACCAAACAAATCGGTAATAGTCCAATAGGTATTAAACATCATGTTCGTCAATTTATGGGACACATCACTGGCATTATGGCGGATATCATCGGCTTGTGTGGTGGCCTGCCACGTATCGTAACGGTTGGAAAGCCACGACTGATCATCGCTGTGCCTGAAAAAAAGGTAATAATTGCCATACCAACGTTTTTCCTTATTCACATTGAAAGATCCTCCCGTTTCCTGACAAAAAGCCCATGACCGCCCTTCACTTAATGCATCAGTACGCATAGAAGCTGTCAACCGGTCATCCCATTGGTTAAAGTGCGATCCACCTGAAGCATTCCTTTTCTCATAATCAAAATGGGACGTGAAATCAAAGTAAGCCGGCTTTTTGAAATTCAAACGGTTGACCAATTTCAAGTGCCAGTTGTCAGATTCATTACGGTTCTCCGTAAGCGACATGGGTTTGCTACCTTCAAGGAATTGCTCATAGCGTTGGTGCATCTCCAATTCGGTATTGGACGATGTGAAACCGGCATTGAAATTGTTCGTCACATTCTTATCTTTCGATTGGTAATCCAAATCGGTCGCTACGCTGCGCGTGGTGAGAAGCGACTGGGGCATGGTGGCCGGAGACCAATGGCCATGCTCTCCGATGTGGCGGCTTTCATTCACGTTGTTCACATTGCCCAACAACGCATACCGCCAGCGATCGGTAAACCCCAAAAGGAAGCCGCGCCCCAACCACCGGTCTTCCGTTCCGCCCGCAGCCTCCACATTGGCAATATATCCTTGGTTGTATTCGTTTTTCAAATTTACGTCCATCACATATTTGCGCGGTTCCACATCGTATCCCAACGCCTCACTCTTGTCCGTCTGTTTTTCATATACTTTTAGGTTTTTCACCGTATAATAAGGTAGGTTTTCCATCAACACTTTCTTGTTTCCACGGAAGAAAGTCCGCGAACCGAGCAACAATTCATCCACCCGTCGCCCGTTCACGAATATCTCGCCGCCGTCATTCATCGTCACGCCCGGCAACTGGCGTATCAAGGCATCGAGCATCGAACCATCGGGCAATTTAAAAGCGTCGGCATCATATACCAACGTATCTCCTTTATAATACATCTTGACCTTCGTAGCTTTTACAACGACCTCGTTCAAGGCCATATTACGCTCCTTGCGCATCTTAATAGTAGGGATTTTAACCGAACTTATTTGTGATGACGGCACGGAAACAGATTGCCAGACATCACCATACCCCGTCTTCGTAGCACGTACCAAATAATCCTTTTTTTCAGCCTTAACTGCGGCAGAGAACATCACCTGCAGAAGTTTTCCATTACGGTCTATAAAGTCCACTACCTTTGCGGAATCCACCACAACCGTACTATCCGGATTGAGAATAGAAATCCTCACTCCACTGAGAGGGACCTGCAGAAAAGCGTCTTCCACCTCACCGACTATTTCTACGGTCTGTGCGGAAGTGTGTACACAACAAAAAAGCAATAAAATATATACCAGTAAATTACCTTTCATATCTAATAGTTTTTACTCTCCATTTCATCTATTCTTCTCAATAAGAAAGCCTAATTCCATCGGTATCAAATCCGTGATACCGATGGAATACAAAAGCCTATCTTACATACAATAAGGAGTAGCTATTACTGTACTTCCAAATTGTTCGTACTTAACAGCACATTTGCCTATTACTATCGTCTGATGTCCGTCACTACTATTATAATCGGAGTAAAACACACAGGGGCGGCCACTTGTACTGACAGTGCAATTATCTACTGCATCTATAGTCAAACCACCCTCAATAGCGGCTAACTCTTCACGGGACAACATCCTGGCATCATTCAAAGCAAATCTTTTAAGCTTCTTCATCATGTTTCTGTTTGGAAAGTTAAACAATCACACTGACTCTTCCGCAGAGAGCGACTCTGCTCCCAATGGCGTAGTGCTTCGGCCACTGATATCATGCACAATATTTTTTCTTGGATATTCTATCTGACAGTTTGTTAGCATCACCAAATCCTCTATGTCATACTCGCGAGGCAAAAGATAACCATTCACCAATACCGTAGGTGTAGCCGTAAATCCATGTCCCTTGCACCACCGGAAATGCTTCTGTACCTCTTGCTCCACTTCGTCCGTATGAATACTGTCCGCATGCTCCTTCACAATGGATTCATATCTATTCTTTCCTCCGGCATACCATTCGCCATATATCTTGAGTGTGGCTTCCGGATTGTCTTTGTCGTAACACGAAATAAGGTATCGGCAACTGTCTTCCGCCTTTTCACTGAAAGCCGTGAAGATGTACTGCACACAAAGGTCGTCGCCATACCACTTTAGCATGTCCTCTACCCTTTTATGTAACCTTGCACACGGATTGCAATGTGGATTGCTGAGAACCGTGATATGCAAGTGAGCCTCTTTATTTCCGAAAAAGACAGAAGAATCCTCTTCCGAAACCTTGTAATAGGTACTGCTTTCTATCAAAGCTTTGGCCACAACACTATTGGCTTTCAATCCCTTGTATTGCTGTACCATACGGATGCGCTCTTTGTCCGATTGATACGAAAAGGCATATTGATGCACAAGCATCACACAAGCCACCAGAACCATGGCCGACCACAAGCAAGCCTCGACGGACAATGAAATGCCCCGAATATGGCAAGCCGCCATGATGCCCGTGCACCACACCACAGCCTGCACTGACACACAAAGCACACACCAGTTCTTAGCCACACGCCATTGATAATAGATGCTCCACACCCCGTAGCACATGGCCAACCCATTCACCACACGCAACACGTCAATACCTGATGGATAAAGCGAAAGCAACAGGATATTCGCCATAAAATAACCGAATCCGATTTCACTCCAACTGACCCCAAAAATCTTGGCATACGCCCCCTCCAATATGCTGTTGCAATCAGCATGATGGAAAAATGAGCATACCTTATCACCATATTTGCTTTCGCCCAATAACTGTTTCTGCATAAGCATGAAACAAAGGCACAAGCCTACCAGATCCAACGACATGCAAAACCAATGGAGAAAAGACAACTCACCCCAATTATTTACGCATCCCATCCCTGTAGCAAACACCAATAGGGTTGGCAGACAAAAACATCGAGCCACGAACTGCAAATCTTCCCACCGATGCTTTTTGAAATCCGGCTCACCGGCCTTTTCCAAATCCTCCACCACCAACACATTGCCTGTCCAATCCGACTTGAAAGCTTCATGCGTGGATGTCTTCTTCTTCCCCTGTTGCCAGAATACAATCCGGCTCCCATTGCTCTCCAAACCGATAACAAAATCATTTCCCGTATGGAAAATACAGGGATAGCTGAGATTCAGCAAATCCTTGTCCTCCATATATACACCCAAAGCCCTGACGCCATACACTGCCAACATCTGCTTCAGCCCGTACATATTGCCTCTATGCGGATGTTCTTCGTACAAACGCCGCACATACCGCTTTGTATAGCGCACCTCTAAAGCGTCGAGAAAAGATTCCAATATATTTTTCATTTCAACAGATAACTTATCAGAGTTTCTTTATCCATACTGCAGATTTTCACCAGTTCCCGTCTCAACCGGTCTGCATCGTCTTTCGACTGGTAACTGGAACTCGCACCACGGGGATGATACAGGTGATAGAGTTGCCCACTCTGAGTCCATGCCACCTTGTGTCCGAGTATCCTTACACGGTGCATCCGTTCCGCATCCTCAGGACTCCAACCAATAAACCGTTCATTCTCGCCTCCACATTGGAAATAACGCTGACGATGCACCAAATAAGCTCCTCCGAATAACCTACGTCCAAAAAAAGAATTTAGTCTCATGCTACGCAAATATTCCAAATCCGGCTTTTTCCTTGTATGCACCGACATTTGTTCCGAAAGCATCACAAACTGTCCGTTATAGGGATAAGCAATGGTGCATCCTTCAAGAATCCGTTGCACCGCTTCACCAATCTGAGCGTAACCGACCAACACATCCGTGTCCCATACTCCTACAACCTCCGTACCGGCCATACGCAGCAATTCATTGATATACCGCGTGCGATGAAAAACCTTCGAAGCATCTTCCACGAAAGTGTACTCCACCCCATCCGGCCAAGCTTCCTCCCCAAGGGCAGGCACCGCATCGGCTTCCAATACAAGCATGCGACATCCTAAACCATCGAGCTGCCTCAATACGACACGGAGGTTTTCCCGTCTTTCTTCACAATCTATGCGTACCGGAAAGACTAAAGTAAGCTGTGATTTTAAATCTTGCAGTTGCATATCTTTAAGGCATTTTGTATTATAACTCTATCTGACGGCATCTGAAAAAGCGTATCCGAACCGGATTGCCGCACGAGCAACGCGTTCACACACGTCTTATAAAAACCGTGTTGTCCCATACTTCGTATCATGGCCCACAATTCCACAGGCAAAGGACTCGAACCAACCACATCCTGTACCCAATCCATATAGTATATCAAATGTTCCAGTATCAGGGAAGCTTGGAAATCCCCTTCTTTCCTGTCACATAAATCCAACACCCTTTTCCATAAATATACACCGATTCCTCCCATCCCGTAAAAATCCGTATCTATGTCGGGACATTGGTTTATCAACTGTATCATACGGGAATCTATATGTTTCAGATAATCGGGCGACACGGTATAATCCGGCCTGTCCCATGAACTTTCCATCACCCCGCACGTGGCATGCACCATATCTGACACCTTATAACGGGCTTCATACAATTTGCCCACGGCATCCGCCGCCCGTTGATATGCATCCTCGTCCGACAACAACAAATTCAGACAGGACACAAGACGCTCCGTAAACTCCTCATCCATCATATTATCTTCATCAATGGATACGCGCAACTCCGGTGTGGCATCCAACATCTCCGCCAACCCAGTTGTATCCGTGCCAATCAAAGGTATTTTATGACGCATCATCTCAATGGCCGTATAGCTGCATTGTTCATGAAAAGAAGGCATTACGCCGATATATGCAGACCGATAAACGTCCTCCACCTCACTGCTTGACACTTTCCCTAAAAAGGAGACACGACCTTGCAAATCCCTGCACTGCGACAAATAAAGTTGAAAATCCCCGTCCCCGGCAACCACCAAACGGATATCCGCATATTTGTCTGCAATATGCCTGAACGCATGAATCAAATAGTTCAACCCTTTAATCTCGTCCAAACGACCGACAAACAGAATTATGCGGCCATTTCCTACATTTTTATCTTTGTCGAAACATAAACCATCCCCCAAACCATTATAAACCAAGTGCATCTTATCCGAAGAAACACCATAGCCTTCAGCCAGAATCTGTTGTGTATCTTTTGACAAGACAATGACCTCGTCAGCTAAATGCAAAAACTCTTTTTCGTTTTCCACGCCCGCCAACAAGCCTCTTTCCTTGTCATCTTTCGGTTGATACCCTTCGGCTATCAGTTCACGGAAACGAGTCTTATTGCCTTTCAGCTCAAAACACCACCCCAAATAGTGCACCGTAAAAACAATCCTGCAATCAAAGTATTGCCCTTTCAGCAAAGAGGCAAGCGGCTTATGCTGGAAATAGTTGAAATGGAACACCAACCGTTCATCATCCTCCGCCTTGATATGCCTGGCTAAAAAATAAAACACATTGCGGCAATAAGGCTCATTCTCCATACCCGAAAACAAAGCCGGAACCTGATAGTGACGGCATCCGCGTTCATCGTCCGCAATCGAATACTCTTTCACGTCCGAAAACATGTCCACAAAAGATACTTTCACACCGGAACGTCCCAAAAGCCCGTCCGACAACAAACGTACATAAGTGCCTATACCATAATTGGCCGCACGGCTCGCATTATTGAAGATGAATATGTGCATCATACCAGTATGGATTTTAATATATAATAAGCACATCCCCCGTCTATACCTAATGGCCTTTCGATATATTCCGTTTCAGGAAACGTAGGTTCATTCAAAACGTCCATGACATCTAATGCCCGGCAAGGCAGATTGTTCCTTGCCACTGTATCTTGCAACTCCATCATATACCGGCTGTCGAACGTCGCCACAGCCTCCACGCTCTGGCGCAGGTCAAGGTAAAGCATCAATCCCCTCACACCCGAACGTACAGACATGTCTGTCAGCCTGCGTGGATCACGCTCCATAATCTTACGGTCTATGTCTTCCAAGATGTCATTCAAGCTACATTCCACCAAACCGCGTTTACAAAGCAGTGTCGTGCCATAACCGATACCGGCCAAACCGCGTTCCAAACCTACCGGCATATCGGTATGCACTCCATCATACACTTGCTGAAACAACTCCCATGCGTACTCACGCATCACCTCGTCTCCATAAGCATCAGCATACAGATACAATGCGACCACCACGCCCATTTTGCCATGAAACAGCCCGAGTTCTTGCATATAGCTGCTCCGCAACAACAAATAATCCGCGATTTTATCCATCTCTTTTTTCATAATAAAGCCTTTGAAAGTTTTAAAGCAGACGATATGGCCTGCCCCATATCCACATATTTATATGAGCCGAGTCGCCCCGCAAACCATGTATGGGGCACATTACATCGCCCCATGTCCTGATAAGCCGCATGCAAATCCCTATTCCGCTTGTTGTCCACAGGGTAATACGCCTCACTTCCGGGCGTATAATCCGCCGGATATTCCCGAGTGACCACGGTATAAGGCAAAGACAGTACCGCCCCGTTACCTGGCTCGAAATGCTTGTGTTCCACGATACGAGTATAGGGCACGGTGCGCTCAGTATAATTTACAATGGCATTGCCCTGATAGTTGGATACAGGTAACATTTCTTGTTCGAATCTCAGGCTACGGTATTCCAGAAAACCCAAACTCCATCCAAAATATTCGTCTATCGGCCCCGTGTAAACAATCTCATCCGCCAATCCGTCAAAGTAAGCCCTGTCATCCAAGTAATTGCAGCCTGTACGCCATTCGATGCCATCCAACAAACCTTTTATCAGTACATTGTACCCTCCCACCGGTATACCTTGATACCTGTCGTTAAAATAATTGTTGTCATAGGTATAACGCACAGGCAGTCTCTTGATGATAAAAGCCGGAAGCTCAGTACAGTCTCTTCCCCATTGCTTTTCCGTATATTCCTTAATAAAAGTGTAATATATGTCGTCTCCGCAAAGTTTCAGTGCTTGTTCTTCCAGATTAGCAGGCTGGGATATGTTTTTATATTTAGAGCATTGTTCCTGAATTTTATGTTTCGCTTCTTCCGGAGTATTTACGTTCCATAACTTATTGAATGTATTCATATTAAAAGGAAGATTGTAAAGCCTTCCTTTGCTGTATGCCAAAGGGGAGTTAACGTAATTATTGAATTTTGCGAATCTGTTTATGTAATGCCAGACTTCTTCATTGTCCGTATGGAATATATGTGCTCCATACCAATGTATTTTTATATCACTTTCTTCTTTGGTGTAAATATTTCCTCCAGTGTGGTTGCGCTTGTCAATGACCAGGCATTTCTTTCCGTTTTCATTCATAATCTGAGCAAAAACAGAACCGAATAAACCGGAACCCACAATGAGATAGTCATATATATACTTTTTCATTTATTTAATGCTTCTGGTTTGCAAAGTAACAGAAAAATAAAATCTTATCAAAGCATTTGAATATGTAAAAGTATGTGGTGCAATGCAATTATAGCGTTATCCGTCTGGCAAACGAGTTGGCTACGTATTATAAATGTAAGCGGAATTATGATAAAGCTTATTTCTGCTCTCATGGTGTATGCCGAAATGGAGATGATGCGGAGGAAGGAAAAGGATTCATATCAAGTTCAAGTTCTAAATGCGACACCTGTTTTTTGAGTTTGTCAAAGAATGTATTGTACTTCCTTAAACAGATATCCGCGTACCTTTCCTGCCTG
>OHGK01001786.1_pt1 | contig 10789 bp, 12 predicted proteins | sample 1567671 | NCBI WGS metagenome assembly OHGK01 (sample SAMEA3879577, study PRJEB24766) | human gut metagenome | biome: human-associated habitat; feature: feces | place: USA | collected 1985/1987 | reverse complement strand
ATCAGGAAGAACTGAAAAACGAGATTCAACGCCTTCTAAAACTCTTAAAGATGCGAACTGCTGTCTACAATATTGAAACCCGTGAGGGAACTGACGGCAAGGCATATATTATGGAGTTGTCTCCGCGTGGTGGCGGCAATCGGTTGGCGGAGTGCCTTCGTTATGCAACTGGCGTAGACATGATTACCAATATGGTCAAGTATTCAGTTGGTCTTCCGCTAGACGAGATTAAACAGAAACCGTATGACGGTTGCTGGGCAGAAATCATTCTTCATAGCGATGAACCGGGTGTATTCAAGGAACTTTGGATTTCAGATGAGATTGCGGCAAATGTCGTGGAACGCGACCTTTGGATCGAAGAAGGTGCACCTGTTGGTGGCTTTGAGGCAGCTAACGAGGCAATTGGTACATTGGTGCTTAAATTTGAGAGCCAGGAGCGGATTGAGGAAGTTCTCGGGAACCAAAGCAAATACGTTAAGGTGAAACTTGCCTGATAATCAATGTTAAATCAAAAACTTAAAGGAGTACATTATGGAAAACAATTTCTTTATTGAAGGCACTGAACTGATGGGACGGCAATTGCAAGATAAAGTGAAGTATTTAGGAGATGGTGTGAGACTCTTTCCTATGTGTAAGATGATTCATCCGGCAAATGCAATGCTAGATGATCACTGCCAGTTGTTTGACTTTGTCTTCATCGATGCTGGTGCAGAACTGAAAATCGGAAAATATTCGACATTAACATGGTATGTCCTAATTGAAGGTGGGGCGAAGACGTTTATTGGTGACAGAGTTTTTCTTGGCCCTGGCACAAAGGTACTTACCTCCACCTATAAGTTGAATGGCTATTATACTGTAGAGCATCTGCCTGGAGACTGCGGAGCCACGACGTATGGAGATATTGTTATTGAAAATGATGCGTATATTGGGGCAAACTGCACAATTCTTCCTGGCTCAAAAATTGGAGAAGGCGCAGTAGTCGGTGCAAACGCTCTGGTCAAAGGAACGCTGGAACCGTGGACCATCTACGTTGGCTCTCCCTGTAAAGCTATTGGAAAAAGAGTGAAACCGACAGAAGAACGTCAGAAGCAGCTTGAACAGCTGAACTGGGAAGATCATTTTAACGTGGCTTCTGAAATCGGGGGGGGTACAGTAAAGTAACCCATATCTATGTTGCACCCCAGATTGGGCGTGCAGCATGAAAGAAATCGGTGGTTTTTTAGAATTTGAAACCAATCATGGTCATGAATTCCATGAAAATTGTATTGCACTAAACAGTGGAAGAAATTGTCTTCGATATTTGATTCGAAAAAAGAAAATCAAGAGGATTTGGTTGCCTAGATTGTTATGCTCTGCAATTTCAGATACCTGTAAAGAAGAAAATGTAGAGATTTTTTATTACTCGATTGATTGGCAGCTTAGACCCTTATTGCTCCAGCTTTTAGAGAATGATTGGCTTTATCTAATCAATTATTATGGACAGTATAGTGTAGAAGAAATAGAGTCTTTTAGCCGAAAATATAAAAATGTCATTATCGATAATGCTCAAGCATTTTACACCAAAGCAGTTGAAGGACTCGACACGATTTATACTTGTCGAAAATTTTTTGGCGTTCCGGACGGAGGCTATCTTTACACAACCTTTGGACAAGAAAAAGAGCTGCCACAGGATGAATCTTACGAGAGAATAGGTTTTCTGGCGGGACGATTTGAACGATCGGCGCAGGATTTTTATGGTGCCTATCGGGAAAATGAAGAAAGAATCGACACACTTCCACTGAGATCAATGTCGAAAGTTACACACAATCTATTGCGTGGCGTTGACTATGAAAAAGAGGCAAAAATCAGAGAAGAAAATTTCAAGTATTTGCATCAATGTCTAAAAGATAAGAATTTGCTTAATGTAAGGTTACCAGAAGGCCCTTATATGTATCCGCTTCTCATAGAAAATGGTGTAATGCTAAGAAATAGTTTGCAAAAAGAGCAGATTTATATTCCATTGTTATGGCCAAATGTGAAGCGTGATATGAGTCCAATAGACATAGAATATAGGTTGGCTGATAATATTTTGCCGTTGCCATGTGACCAACGATATGTGACTGATGACATGGATTATATAGTCAAACAAATAATAAGATTGGAGAATTTGTGAACATGAAGAAGATTGTCATTTTTGGTGCAACAGGAAATGTTGGTTCTTATGTACATAAGTACGCATGTGAATATTTCAAGGATCGCTATGAGGTGATTGCATCAGGACACCGCCAGACGGATTTTTTTGAGAAACAGGGGCAGAAGTATGTTTCGGTTGATATCAGCAAAGCCGAAGATTTTGACAAACTGCCACAAGAAGACGTCTATGCGGTGATTGATTTGGCTGCACAGATTCCTTCTTACATGAAGGGTTATCAGCCTGAAAAGTATGTGCAGTCGAATATCATGGGCGCATACAATGTACTTGAGTATTGCCGGAAGGTTCACGCAGACCGCATTCTGTTTTCAACCACTGTATTTGATATTTCGCTTTCAGCTACAAATGGGGCAGTTCTGAAGCCTGATATGCCGTATAATTTTAGCTATAAGGGCGATCATGCAGTTTATGTTATCACAAAAAATACCGCAATCGAATTTATGAAGCATTACTATGCAGAATACGGCTTGAAGTATTTTGTTTTCCGTTTCCCGACAATTTATAATTACAGCCCGTATCACTACTATCATCCGAATGGAGTGAAGACGCTTCGCCCTGTTTACCGTATGATTGATCAGGCGATGAAGGGCGAACCGATTGAACTTTGGGGTAATCCGAATTATGCCAAGGATATGGTTCATGTCTATGACTGCGCACAGATGATTTGTAAGGCGGTCGAAGTGAATCGTGAACATGGTTGGTATAATGTCGGTACTGGTGTCCCGGTTACGCTGGAACAGCAGATTAAAACTATTATCAAGGTGTTTTCTCCTGCAGATCATCCTTCTCAGATTGTCTATCGTCCGGATAAACCGGCAGGCGGTGGCTTCCTTATGGATGTGACCAATGCAAAAGAAGAACTTGGTTATGAACCCCAATATGATGTAGAAGCATTGTTTAGAAATTACAAAGAAGAAATGGAAATCAACCGTTTTAAGGAACTACGCGGTGAGTAATTAAAACATAGCCCACACCTTTATTGGTGTGGGTAACTGCTCAAAATTTGCACACCTCTCCGTGGTGAGCAGCAGGCAACGTAGCACTTGCTACGGCAAAGATGCAGATGAAATATATAAAGGATACACAGATGATTGAATTGCCAGATATTGTTATAATGGCAATTTCACAGAAAGAATGGTGAGAAAAATGGATAACAATATTTTGGTAACACGTTCTTCTATGCCTGCTTTAGATGAGTATATAGAAGAAATCCGTCCTATTTGGGAAAGCCACTGGCTGACCAATATGGGCGTGAAGCACAAACAGTTGCAAGCAGAGTTGGAGGAATATTTGGACGTGCCCCATGTGGCTCTTTATACAAATGGCCATCTGGCTTTGGAAAATGCCATCGCTGCCCTGAATCTGCCGGAGGGCGGCGAGGTGATCACTACACCGTTTACCTTTGCGTCTACCACCCATGCGATTGTTCGCAATGGTCTCGTTCCCGTGTTCTGTGATGTGAACGATAGAGACTATACTATGGATGTGACGAAGATTGAAAGTCTTATCACTGACCGCACAGTGGCAATCATTCCGGTACATGTATACGGCAATATTTGTGATGTGGAAGCTATTGAAACAATCGCAAAGAAATACGGCCTGAAAGTAATCTATGATGCAGCTCATGCCTTTGCCGTGAAGTATAAGGGCGTGTCCACCGCTTGCTTTGGCGATGCGTCTATGTTCAGCTTCCATGCTACTAAGGTGTTCAACACTATCGAGGGCGGTGCAGTCTGCTTTAAGGACGATAGTTGGGTTCAGCTGTTGAACGACCAGAAGAATTTTGGTATCCATGGTCCTGAATCAGTTTGCTTTGTAGGTGGCAATGCCAAAATGAACGAATTTCAGGCGGCGATGGGCATCTGCAACCTGCGGCATCTGGACGAGGAAATCGCCAAACGCAAGAAGGTCGTGGAACATTACCGTGAGCGCCTTTCCGGTGTAGAAGGTATCAAGTTCAGTGCGATTCAGGAAAATGTAGAAAGCAATTACGCGTATTTCCCGGTCGTGTTTGATGGGTACAAATACACCCGCAATGAAATTTTTGAGATGCTGTCTGAGCAGGGCATCACGGCAAGGAAATACTTCTATCCCTTGACCAACAGCTTTGAGTGCTATCGAAATTATCCGACCGCAGGGACGGAGAAGACTCCTGTGGCACAGCACTTGGCATTGCGTGTGCTGACCCTGCCGCTGTATGCAGATTTGGCGCTTGAAGATGTGGATCGCATCTGTGACATTATTCTGGGGAAGAACGACTGATGGAGGAAAAATAAAAATGTCTGCATTTGATAACGCAACCCTTATGATCACTGGTGGTACTGGTTCCTTTGGTTCTACCGTTCTGAAGCACTTCTTGGACTCTGACCTGAAGGAAATCCGTATCTTCTCCCGTGACGAGAAGAAGCAGGACGATATGCGTCATGAGCTTCAGGCCAAGCACCCGGAGAACGCCAAGAAGGTCAAGTTCTACATCGGTGATGTCCGCAATCCTCAGTCCATCCGTGACGCAATGCCCGGTGTTGACTACATCTTCCACGCTGCTGCCTTGAAGCTGCAAAAAAAGTTAAGTTTTACATTGGTGATGTTCGCAACCCGCAGTCTATCAAGGATGCGATGCCGGGTGTTGACTACATTTTCCATGCGGCGGCTTTGAAACAGGTTCCTTCCTGCGAATTCTTCCCCATGCAGGCCGTCCAGACCAACATCATCGGTACCGATAACGTTCTGCACGCTGCTATTGATGCCGGTGTCAAGCGTGTCGTCTGCCTGTCCACCGATAAAGCCGCTTATCCCATCAACGCTATGGGTATCTCCAAGGCCATGATGGAGCATGTCATCTACGCTAACGCCCGTGTGGCTGCTGAGCGTGGCGGTACCACCATCTGCTGCACTCGTTACGGCAACGTTATGTGCAGCCGCGGTTCCGTCATTCCGCTGTTCATTGACCAGATCAAGGCTGGCAACCCCATCACCATCACCGACCCCAACATGACCCGCTTTCTGATGAACCTGGACGAGGCGGTGGATCTGGTCTTGTTCGCTTTCCAACATGCAAATCCCGGTGATTTGTTCATCCAGAAGTCTGATGCTTCCACCATCGGCGATCTGGCTAAGGCTGTCCAGCAATTGTTCGGCGATACCGGCACGAACATCATCGGCACCCGTCACGGCGAGAAGCTGTTCGAGACCTTGATGACCCGTGAGGAGCGTCTGCGCAGCCAGGATATGGGTCATTACTTCCGTGTTGCTGCGGATAATCGCGACCTGAACTATGATAAGTTCGTGGTCAAGGGCGAAGTACATACCATGGCAGATGAATCTTACACCAGCCACAACACCGAGCGTCTGGATGTGGAAGGCACAGTCAAGAAGATTCTCACCACCGAGTATGTTCAGAATGCACTGAAGGGCATCCCGAATGTCTAAAGAAAAGTTGCTGCTGGTTGGTGCCGGCGGCTTTGGGCGCATAGTGGTGGAGCAGGCAATGCTCCAATACGACTGTGCCTTTGTAGACGATGGGCAACCTGTGGGCACTGACATCTGCGGCATTCCGGTGGTTGGCAGTCTTGCTGATTTGCCGGAGCTGCGGAAGGAGTACGGCTTGCTGGTGGTGGGTATCGGCAACAATCGGTTCCGGGCACAGGTGTATGAGAAGGCGAAAGCCCTTGGCTTTGCTTTTCCCAATATCGTTGCGCCCAGCGCCTACATCAGTCCATACGCAAAGTTGGGCTGTGGCTGCGTGGTGCTGCAAAATGCCTGTGCCCAGAATGGTGCGTCCGTTGGCAACGGTGTTCTGCTGAATGCCGGAACGGAAGTCCACTGTGATGCAGCGGTAGGGGATTACGCCTTGATCTATACTAACAGTGTGATTCGCACCGGTGCCACTGTGGGCAGCTTTGCCCGCATTGGAAGCAACTGCACCATCTGTAACAATGCAGCCGTGCCGGATGGCGCAGATATTCCGGACTGCACCGCAGTACATTAAGAGGTGAGAGAATGAATATTCTAGTCACAGGTGCCAAGGGCATGGTAGGAACCGCCCTGTGCAACAACCTGAAAAACATCCGGGACGGAAAGAATAAGACCCGCCCGGCATTGGATATTAAAGAAATCTACGAGTATGACCTGAACTCCACCCCGGCGGAGTTGGACGAGTATTGCAGTAAAGCGGACTTTGTGTTCAATCTGGCTGGCGTGAATCGTCCGGAAAACCCGGAGGATTTCATGAAGGGAAACTTCGGCTTTGCATCTGATCTGCTGAACTGCCTGAAAAAGCACAACAACAAGGCAACCATCATGCTGTCTTCTTCCATTCAAGCCACGCTGGCTGGTCGTTTCGGCAACAGTGAGTACGGACGCAGCAAGAAGGCGGGTGAAGAGCTTTTCTTCCAGTATGCTCAGGAGACTGGGGCTAAGGTTGCGGTTTACCGTTTCGTGAACCTGATGGGACACAGCCGCCCCAAGTACAACAGTGCCGTCAGCACCTTCTGCTGGGCAGTCGCCAATGACGAACCTTTTACAGTCAACGACCGCAGCACCGAGTTGGAACTGCTGTACATTGACGATCTCGTAGAAGGGATGTTTGACCTGCTGGAAGGCAAGGAACAGCACTGTGAGTTTGACGGCGTGGAAACCGTTCTGAAGACCGATGGCCGCTATTGCTGTGTTCCCGTGACCCACAAGGTTACGCTGGGCGAGATTGTAGATCTGCTGCAGGAGTTCAAGGCGCAGCCGAGTACGCTTATGATGCCCAAGATGCCAGACGGTTCCTTTGCTAAGAAGTTGTATTCCCTGTACCTGACCTACCTGCCGACGGACAAGTTCAAGTATGCCCTGAAAATGAACGTGGACAACCGTGGTTCTTTCACGGAATTGGTTCATACCGCTGACTGTGGGCAGGTGAGCATCAACATCAGCCGTCCCGGAATCACCAAGGGGCAGCACTGGCACAACTCCAAGTGGGAGCTGTTCATTGTGGTCGCTGGTCACGGCCTGATCCAAGAGCGGAACATCAACACCGGGGAAACGGTGGAGTTCGAAGTTTCCGGGGATAAGATTGAGGCTGTCCACATGGTTCCCGGCTGGACCCACAACATCATCAACCTGTCGGAGACAGAGAATCTGGTGACGGTGATGACCTGCAACGAAATTTTCAACCCGAATCATCCAGATACCTTCTTCGATCCGGTGTAAGAAAAGATACTGGTTGACGTTAGGAGGATATTATGGAACACAATTTTAAATGGAAAAACGACGGACGCACCAAGGTCATGATCGGCTGCGGCACCCGTCCGGAAATTATTCGTCTGGCGGCGGTGATTAAGCGCTGCCGGGAATATTTTGACTGCTGCGTGGTCTACTACAACCAGAACTGGGACAGAAACCTTTCCACCGTGTTTTGGGAGGATTTCGAACTGAAGAACACCTTCGGGGAATATGGCCCGGACATTCTTGTGCCTGTGGTTGGCGAGAATCTGGGTGTGACCTGCGGTAACATTCTGGGACGTAGCTATGAGCTGCTCAGCGAATTGCAGCCGGAGGGCTATCTGGTGCTGGGCGATACCAACTCCTGCCTGTCTGCCATCTCTGCGAAGCGGCTGCACATTCCTCTGTTTCACATGGAGGCCGGCAACCGCTGCAAGGATGAGTGCCTGCCTGAGGAGACTAATCGCCGCATCGTGGATGTGATTTCTGACGTGAATATGTGCTATTCCGAGTTTGCCCGGAAGTATCTGGCGGACACCGGACTGCCCAAGGAACGCACCTACCAGACCGGCTCTCCCATGGCGGAAGTCCTGCACATGAATCTGGAGAAGATCCAGAAAAGCGACGTGCTGGAGCGTCTGGGACTGGAGAAGGACAAGTACATTCTGCTGTCTGCTCACCGTGAGGAGAACATCGACTCTGAAAAGAACTTCCTGAGTCTGTTCACTGCCATCAATGCGCTGGCAGAGAAGTATGATATGCCCATTCTCTACTCCTGCCATCCTCGCAGCAAGCACCGTCTGGAAAAGAGCGGCTTCCAGCTGGACCCTCGTGTCCGGGTCAATGAGCCGCTGGGCTTCAACGACTATAACAAGCTGCAAATGAATGCTCTGGCGATTGTCTCCGACTCTGGTACTCTGCCTGAGGAAAGCAGCTTCTATCTGTCCATCGGTCATCCCATCGCTGCCGTGTGTATCCGCACCAGCACGGAACGCCCCGAGGCACTGGAAGCTGGTGACTTTATCCTTGCCGGCATCACCACTCGGGAACTGCTCAATGCCACCGATATGGCCATTGAGATGAAGCAGAAGGGTGTTCTGGGCAAGCCCTGCCCCGATTATGTGGACGAGACCGTGTCCATGAAGGTGATTCGCATCATTCAGGGATATGTGAATGTAGTTAATAAGATGGTGTGGAGAAAATACTGATTCCGCATAACGGCCATGCATCAGCATGGCTGTGCTGCTCAAGTGTGCTACCTCTTCGTGGTGAGCAGCAGGCAACGGATTATACTCCGGCTAAAAGCGGAACATCGCATGTGACTTTTTAAGGAAATTGTCGAGACATCACTTGCGGTGTATAATATGGAACCATATGGTTTCTGGAAATTGGAAGATATAAATTACTGTTAGGTTGAAAATGGTAGTATGATAAAATAGGGTTAGAGGTGATGCTAAATAAGTAAATAGGGTGTCCGCCCATTTGAAGTTGAACTATTTCATACGATTACAAAAGCAAAAAGGAGGACAGAAAGATGTTTGATAATGAATCTTTCGGTAGAATTTTTGGAGAACTTAAACCGACGTTGCAAAAAGCAGGAATGAGCTTGACTCAAATATTTGAGATGGAAAAGAAGCTTAGAAAAGCGGTCGAAGATGTTGAACCTCCTAAAATTGCTTTGATTGGTTTTACAGGTGTTGGAAAATCATCGACAATCAATGCACTGTTCAATGCTGGACGGGAAATTAGCGATGTTAAAGCATGCACGAAAGAAGAAGCGGAAATATATGGAAATATAGAGGAATATACAGGTGCTAAAGGAAAAGTAATTGTATATGATAGAATTCTTCCGTTAGTTGATGTTGTGGTTTGGACATTTAATGCGGGTGATCGAGCAATGACACCGATGCAACAGGCAATAAAGACATTGGATAAAGAATTTGGCAGCGATTTTGTTAACAAATTGATATTTGCAGTAAATAAAGCAGATATTACAGCACCTGGTGAAAGCGCATGGAATACCACAATCAATATGCCGAGTAAGGAGCAAATGGGAAATATAACTGAATTTGAAAAATATATTTTGGAAAAAGTTAAGAGAGTTTTGCCTAAATGGGAAGGAACAATCGTGACATATTCTGCAAAAAGAAGATATCGGCTAGACGTTTTAATGACGAACATGATTGAAGCGGTACCCAAGGAACGGAGATGGGTACTTGATAAAGTTGCGGACGTTGCAGATTTCACTGAATTTATTGATCCTCAGTATAAAAAATTTGTTATGAATCAAGTGAAGAAATAAGAGGGTAAAACGATGTCGGATTCTGTAAAGAAAGAAGTTACAGTGGAATCTCCGGAAATCCAGCAACTATTAGATGAAGTTCTAAATCGTTCGGAGACAATAAAAAAGCGAAATGAACTTAGCGAAGAGTCATTTCGTGATTGGTTGTGTCGGACCATAGAGATTATTGCTGAGAAGATGGGATATATTATTAGCAACCTTAAAGAAATACCGTTAGATATCGGTTATAGCTTTGGAAAAGGATTCAAAGCGGGTATCGAAAAATCAAGACAAAATAGCTACAGGTACAAAGATAGAAAGAAACAATAAAACGCTTCGGATAATAAAGGGGAAACTACAATGTACATTCCAATGCCATTCCCTAAATGTAAAAAATGTGGAAAATCGTCAACACAAGGGTATCATAGGGGCTGTGGGGGAAAACTTGAGTTTGCCCCTGAAAAAGAAACTATAAGATGTCCTAAATGCGCAAAGCAGTGGAATATTTGGGATACCACTTATTTCTGTAGTTGTGGAAATGAATTCCATTCAAAAGAAATTGAGGACAGCATTGTACAGTTACTTTATGCTTGCAAAATATGTGTTCAAGAAATTGAAAATCAACAAAAAGCCCAAAAACAGCGAATTGATTTAAGAGAAAGCTCTTTGAGAAGTTTTTTGACTTCTTTTTTTGAGAAACTTGGATTTTATATTGGTGAGGCAACGGGAACTATTATTGAGGCTGTTATTCGATTTTTCGTAAAAAAGTAATCTGTTACTGATGTTGCGACCGAGTTGAGTACATCAATTGGGACTAGAACATTATAAAAAGTATTAAGCCATGCATCAGCATGGCTGTGCTGCTCAAGTGTGCTACCTCTCCGTGGTGAGCAGCAGGCTCTTTGGATGAGGAAAAAACTATAATGGGAAAGTATTTTGGGACTGATGGCTTCCGCGGCGAAGCCGGTATTGATTTGACCGCTGACCACGCCTACAAGGTTGGTCGTTTTCTGGGCTGGTACTACAACGCCCTGCGTGAGCGCAACGGCAACAACGAGCCTGCCCGCATCGTTATCGGCAAGGATACCCGCCGCAGCTCCTATATGTTT
>OHGK01001785.1_pt1 | contig 10794 bp, 9 predicted proteins | sample 1567671 | NCBI WGS metagenome assembly OHGK01 (sample SAMEA3879577, study PRJEB24766) | human gut metagenome | biome: human-associated habitat; feature: feces | place: USA | collected 1985/1987 | reverse complement strand
GCCGCGACTCTACCGCGCCTGCTCCGAAGAGGGTGCCGATGTAGCCATCGGTTCACGTTATGTGAGTGGTGTGAACGTAGTGAACTGGCCCATGGGACGTGTACTGATGTCTTATTTTGCCTCCAAGTATGTGCGCTTCATCACCGGGCTGCCCATCCACGACACTACAGCCGGATTTGTATGTTACCGCCGCCGGGTATTGGAGACCATCAATCTGGACGGTATCCGCTTCAAAGGATACGCCTTCCAGATAGAAATGAAATTCACCGCCTACAAATGTGGCTTCAAGGTAAAGGAAGTGCCTGTCATCTTCATTAATCGCGAACTGGGCACCTCCAAAATGAACAGCAGTATTTTTGGTGAAGCCGTATTCGGAGTGATTCGGTTGAAATGGAACAGTTGGTTCCATAAATATCCTACCGTAGATAAGGAGATGAAGTGATAGGTGATAGAGTGACAGGGGTTTACTATAAATATTAGGAAGATATGAAAAGAACATTGATACATAACGCTACGATTGTCAACGAAGGACAATCCGTGAAAGGTTCCGTAGTGATAGAAGACGGACGCATTGCAGAGGTACTGACCAACTGGAAACCTCTCTCCGCCCCTTGTGACGAGACCATAGATGCCACCGGATGCTATCTGTTGCCTGGCATCATCGACGACCATGTACATTTTCGCGATCCCGGGCTGACCCACAAAGCGGACATCCTCACCGAAAGCCGTGCGGCTGCCGCAGGTGGTGTGACCTCCATCATGGATATGCCCAATACAAATCCGGTGACCACTACGCTGGATGCCTTGAACGCCAAACTTGATTTGCTGAACGAGAAGTGTATCGTAAACCATTCCTGCTACTTCGGCGCAACAAACGACAATTACAGCGAATTCGGCAAGCTGGACAAGCACCGCGTCTGCGGTATCAAGCTATTCATGGGCTCCAGTACCGGAAACATGCTGGTAGACAAGATGAACAGCCTGCTGAACATCTTCAACGGTACAGACATGCTGATTGCCGCCCACTGCGAAGACCAGGAAACCATCAAGAACAATATTGCCAAGTATAAGGAAATGTTTGCCGGAGAGAATGATATTCCCATAGGCAAGCATCCCTACATCCGCTCCTCGGCAGCATGCTGTGCATCTTCTGAGCTGGCAGTACGGCTGGCAAGGATTGCCGGTGCACGGCTGCATATTCTGCATGTGTCCACAGCCAAGGAACTGCAACTGTTCAATGACTATTCACTTTCCGAGAAGCATATCACCGCCGAAGCATGCGTTGCCCATCTCCTCTTCACGCTCAGTGACTATCGCACGTTGGGCACACGTATCAAGTGCAATCCTGCCATTAAGAAGCAAGCCGACCGCGATGCCCTGCGTGCAGCCGTCAACTCCGGCCTGATAGACGTTATAGCCACCGACCATGCGCCCCATCTGCTCTCCGAAAAAGAAGGAGGTGCCTTGAAGGCCATGTCCGGCATGCCGATGATACAGTTTTCGCTTGTCAGCATGCTGCAACTGGTAGATGAGGGAATATTCACACTCGAGACCATCGTTGAAAAAATGTGCCATGCTCCCGCACAAATTTACCGCATCAACGAGCGCGGCTATATCCGTGAAGGTTACCGGGCAGACCTTGTGCTGGTACGCCCCGATACCCCGTGGGAAGTGACAGCCGACAAAGTTTTGAGCAAATGCGGCTGGAGCCCATTGGAAGGACATACCTTCAACTGGAAAGTGGAAAGGACTTTTGCCAACGGACATCCCGTTTATAGCGACGGCATGGTGGACGATGCTTATCGTGGCGAGGAACTGAGATTTGGAGAGTGAAGGCTAGGGATTAAGGATTAGGGATGAAATGGGATGAAAAGGACAATATTGGCACTGGGGCATGAATTGCTTTCGTATCGGATTCATGAAGTAACCCCTTACATCAACTGGATTTATTTCTTCCATGCCTGGGGCTTCCAGCCTCGCTTTGCAGCTATCGCAAACATCCATGGCTGCGATTCTTGCCGTGCACTTTGGCTGACGACCTTTCCCGAAGAGGAACGCACCAAGGCTTCCGAAGCCATGCAGCTCTTCAAGGAAGCCAATAGAATGCTCGGCCGACTGGACGAAACAATCTCCATCCATTGCATCTTCAGGCTTTGCCAGGCAAATGCAGACGGAGATAACCTCTTGATAGAAGGAACAACCTTCCCACTGCTCCGCCAGCAGACACCCCAACCCGATGGCGGTCCATTTCTCTGTCTGAGCGATTTTGTACGTCCCCTCTCTTCAGGCACGCCCGACATCGTAGGACTTTTCGCCTCCACCATCAGTGAAGAGGCCGAAGAGACTTATAAAAGCGACCCTTACAAACATCTCCTTGTACAGACTCTGAACGACCGCCTTGCCGAAGCCGCCACAGAAAAGATGCACGAATATGTCCGCAAGGAGGCTTGGGGGTATGCCCCCGACGAATCCTTGTCCATTCCGGATCTGCTGGTCGAGAAATACCAAGGCATCCGCCCCGCTGTGGGATACCCCTCCCTACCCGACCAATCCGTGAATTTCCTGCTGGACGAACTGCTCGGCATGAAGCAGATAGGCATCACGCTGACTGAACATGGAGCCATGCACCCTCACTCCTCCGTCTGCGGCATGATGCTGGCACATCCCGCATCCCGATACTTTTCAGTGGGCAAGATTGGAGAAGACCAGCTGGACGACTACGCCCGCCGCCGGGGAATGCCAATAGGGGATATGCGGAAGTTTTTAGCCACTACAATATGAATAATGTGCTAATGTGCCTATATGCTAATGTGCCAATTGGCTGCGCTATATGTATATTGTGCTACCATGCCGCAGGTCATTGGCACATTAGCATATAGGCACATTAGCATATAGGCACATTAGCATATAGGCACATTAACACATTAAAATAATCCTTTTTGAACTGTGATTTATCGCCACACAATGCGACTAACAGTGCAAAAGCAATTCGAAAGAAGCTAAAAGATGGAAAATGCAGAACAAGAGTTTGTATCCGTGGTACGGGAGTATGAGCGCGTGATATATAAGGTGTGCTATCTGTACACCACGCCCAATGCTACCCTCAACGACCTGTATCAGGAAGTGGTGCTCAACTTATGGAAAGCATTTCCCAAGTTCCGGCGGGAGTGTAAGATTTCCACATGGATTTACCGCATCGCACTGAACACGTGCATCAGCTTTATCCGCAAAGAAAAGAACATCCCCGAAATCGTCACCCTCACCCAGGAAGCCGACCGGACTGAAGAAACCGACGAGACACAAGCCATGCTACGGCAGCTCTACCGGATGATAAACCGACTGGGACAATTGGAAAAGTCCATCATACTGCTCTATCTGGAAGAGAAAAGCTACGAAGAAATTGCCGAAATCACCGGGCTGACCTTGACAAACGTTGCCACCAAACTCAGCCGCATCAAGGACAAATTGAAAAAAATGAATAAGGAGGAATAAATATATGGAACTGGATGAACTGAAGAAATCATGGAACGCACTGAATGAACAGTTGCAGAAAGAACCGATTGCTGACGAACAGCAGATTACCGAACTGATTGCCGGCTACAAGGCCAATACCCGCAAAAGTCTGGGACGACTCGTAGTCATACAGCGTTTCTCTATCGGAATGGGAGCGGTAGGTCTGGCAGCCCTTCTGCTTATATGGCTGTTGCTGCCCACTTTCGGCTTCAATGAGCAGCTGCAAGGCAAGATTGTCGCTTTACTGGGATTCATCGCTATAAGCATCCTCATAGGCATGTGGTGGGACTGGAAAACATACCGCTGGAACAAGGACACGCGTATTGATGAAATGGGGGTTGCCGAAGTCAGTCGCCGTATGACCACCTTCCGCCAATGGACCAGATATGAAGTGATGGGCATCTCCATTTGGATTATCCTTTTCAATATCCTCAACTATTGGGTGATGGAATATCATCTGGCACCAGCCAGCGTACAAGCCCTACTGATTACCCTTTTCGTAGTATTTGACGCGCTAATTATCTATATTCTCTACAAAAAAGTGATTTACAAACATCTGGACAATATTAAAAAGAACATTGAAGAATTGAAAGATATATGCACCGAGTAACTCTTGTTTTCATCCTTTTCCTTCTCATCCCCGACCTTTACATTTACTTGGTTTATGTAGTAAGAAAAACCAGAAAGGCAGTCCTTCACTGCCTTTATTGGCTTCCCACCTTGCTATTAGCGGCAGGCTATGTTTACTTCATATTCCTTACGGGCGACAATGCGATGTCAAACCATACGCAGGCCATAGGCAGACTGGCAATTACCATCATGCTGTTTGTCTTTCCAAAAACCATATTCATGCTTTGCTCGCTGGTGGGAGTACTGGCGCACTTCATCATCCGTCGTTGTCCCCGCAGCCCGTTCACCGCTATAGGACTGGTTTTGGCTGTCGTCAGCTTCTTCAATATCCTTTACGGTACCCTGGCAGGCATCACCCGTTTCGATACGAAAGAAGTAGAATATCGTTCTGCCGATATTCCGGAAGGTTTCGACGGCTACCGCATCGTGCAAATATCGGACATACACATCGGCAGTTGGCAAGGCAATCCGGAACCCATCAAACAGTTGGTCGATTTAGTCAACGGACAGAAGCCGGACCTGATTGTCTTCACCGGTGACCTCGTGAACCAGCAGAGCCACGAACTGGATGGTTTCCAAGAAATACTCTCCCAACTATATGCACCGGACGGAGTATACTCCATCCTCGGTAACCATGACTATGGCTCATACTATCACTGGCAAAGCCCGAAAGCAGAAATCGCCAATCTGGACTATTTAATCCGGCAGCAGAAAGCAATGGGATGGAAACTGCTGAACAATGAGCATGACATCCTTCATCACAAAGGTGACAGCATAGCCCTCATCGGTGTGGAAAACGACGGGGAGCCTCCTTTCTCCCAATTTGCAGACTTGCCGCAAGCCATGCAGGGCACGGAGGGAATGTTCCAAATATTGCTCAGCCATAACCCTACCCACTGGAGGCGCGAGGTACTGCCCCAATCGGATATTTCACTGATGCTTGCAGGACACACCCACGCCATGCAAGGCATCTTGTTCGGACATTCCCTTGCCGAACTTATCTATCCGGAATGGAGAGGAATGTACTACGAAGGCAAGAGGGCTTTGTACGTAAATATTGGCATCGGCTATGTAGGACTGCCGTTCCGGTTCGGGGCATGGCCGGAAATTACAGTACTAAAATTAGTAAGAGAGAAAGAGTGACGAAATAAGAAAAAGGTATATCTTTGTAGCAATAAAAAATCCGACACCTATGAAGATACTTTATATTATTTATCAGGTTTGCTTTGCGTTGCCCATTTTATTGGTACTGACTATCCTTACAGCATTGGTCACCATCATCGGTTCGCTGATAGGAGGAGCGCATATCTGGGGTTACTATCCCGGTAAAATCTGGTCACAGCTCATCTGCTATATACTGCTTATTCCGGTGGAGGTACATGGAAGGGAGAAAATACACAAACGTACTTCCTACGTGTTTGTGCCCAATCACCAAGGTGCCTTCGACATATTCTTGATATACGGATTCCTGGGACGGAACTTCAAATGGATGATGAAGAAGAGCCTGCGCAAAATCCCGTTTGTCGGCAAGGCATGCGAGAGCGCAGGACATATCTTCGTCGACCGTTCCAGCCCCAAGAAGGTGCTTGCCACCATGCGGCAGGCAGAATCATCTTTGAAAGACGGCGTGTCACTGGTAGTATTTCCCGAAGGGGCACGTACCTTCACGGGACACATGGGGTACTTCAAGAGAGGTGCTTTCCAGTTGGCAGATGAACTGCAACTGGAAGTGGTGCCCGTCACTATAGACGGCTCGTTCGAGATTCTTCCACGCACCGGAAAGTGGATACACCGCCACCGGATGATACTGACCATCCATGAACCTATTCCTCCCAAAGGGAAAGGGGCAGAAAACATCAAGGCAAGCATGAACGAGGCTTATGCGGCGGTGGAGAGTGCATTGCCGGAAAAGTATAAAGGGATGGTGAAGAACGAAGACCAGGACAGATAAAGACATAATGACAAACGGGAATGCCTGAATATCTTGATAGGATATTCAGGCATTTCCGTTTGTCATTATCAACTCATTCCTGTTTATTTCTGTCCTCCTACAGAAGCATTTTGCTTCATGCGCTTCTGCTCTTCAATCAGCTGCATGTTCTCCTTCGCCTTTGTAAGGAAATCCTTCACCAAAGTATTCTCTTTAAAAGACAAGGGAGCAGTTCTCATGATGTCCTCAATCTGCGGAGTCATCACCGGATAGGGCAGTGTGCTGCACATCATCATGAATACACTGGGGCCCAGCACATTCTCAAAGTTATCTACAATGAACTGCCGGACGTAGTCGTTCATCTCCTTCACAAGTGCTTCGCCTTCCTTTGCCAACTGCCCATGCACGTCATCCAGATTGGCACCGTCCAGCACCATACGCGCCTCTTTCCGTTCCAGCTCCTCTATCTTCACTTCCAGGGAATTGCGCTTGTCTATGAACTCGTACAGTTTGTCATTCAAAGGAGTCCCTTTGGCAATCAACTGAGTATTGGAGATGGAAACCACGATTTTGCCGTCTTCCAGCACCAAAGGCATAATGCCCTCGTGGTCCATATAAAGAGTCACCATCATCACGGAATCGGCCCGGCCTTTCATCTTGAAATGCCCATGGATAACCTCTGCCGAGTCGACGTTCACCCATTGCCCGTCCCGAAGCGTCTTGAGGAACAACATCTTTCCGTCAAGGCTGGTTACCGAGGAACTGCCCTCTATCTTATACTTGCGGTTGCAAGAAGTAAAGAGCACAAGCAGGAGCAAAAAGGGTAAAATGCGGTTCACACTCATTCTAATCATGCAAGAAACGATTTTTGAATTACACCCAGCAAAGGTATTAATATTCCTTATAAACCGAATAGAAAGAAAGGATTTTTCATTCGGTTTACGTATTTTTGCACAATTATAAATCATAAAAATAGAGAAAATATACATGTCAACCTATGCACCTTTTGCCAAACCGCTCTATGTAATGCTGAAACCGGTAGGTGCGGTATGCAATCTGGCATGCGATTATTGCTATTATCTGGAGAAATCCAAACTATATAGAGACAACCCCAAGCATGTGATGAGCGAGGAACTGCTGGAAAAGTTCATCGAGGAGTACATCAACTCGCAGACCATGCCCCAGGTTCTGTTCACCTGGCATGGCGGAGAGACGCTGATGCGTCCGCTCTCTTTCTACAAACGTGCCATGGAGCTGCAAAGGAAATATGCCAACGGACGCACCATAGACAACTGCATACAGACCAACGGCACGTTGCTGACCGATGAATGGTGCCGGTTTTTCAAAGAAAACAACTGGCTGGTGGGTGTCTCCATAGACGGGCCTCAGGAGTTCCATGACGAATACCGGAAGAACAAGCAGGGCAAGCCCTCTTTTGTCAAGGTGATGCAGGGCATCAACCTGCTGAAAAAGCACGGTGTGGAATGGAACGGAATGGCAGTGGTCAATGACTACAACGCCGACTATCCGCTGGACTTCTATAATTTCTTCAAGGAGATAGGATGCCATTACATCCAGTTTGCCCCCATCGTGGAGCGCATTGCCCCTCATGGGGACGGACGCCATCTTGCCTCCCTGGCAGACAAGGAAAAGAGCACGCAGCTGGCAGACTTTTCCGTCACGCCGGAACAATGGGGAGACTTCCTATGCGCCTTGTTCGACGAATGGGTAAAGCAGGACGTGGGTACTTACTACATACAGTTATTCGACTCTACCCTTGCCAACTGGATAGGCGAACAACCGGGTGTATGTTCCATGGCAAAGACTTGCGGCCATGCAGGCGTCATGGAGTTCAACGGAGACGTATATGCGTGCGACCATTTTGTTTTCCCCGAATATAAACTGGGCAACATCCATCAGAATACACTGGTGGAGATGATGTACGGCGAACGGCAACAAGCCTTCGGACTGATGAAGCAACAATCGCTCCCCACCCAATGCAGGGAGTGTGAATGGCTGTTTGCCTGCAACGGCGAATGTCCAAAGAACCGTTTTGCACGTACAGCCGACGGAGAGCCGGGACTGAATTACCTTTGTGCAGGATATCATAAGTTCTTCAGTCACGCAGCCCCATACATGGACTTTATGAAGAACGAACTGATGAACCGGCGTCCGCCTGCAAACATTATGGAAGCAATAAGAAACAATGCCATAAAGCCATAAGCCCACAAGCGATGACAATGAAATTCAAAGACATTACTTAATAATTGATTATATGAAGATTACATTTAAGAAAGGTTTGCTTGCGACCATTGCCGCACTGACAGTCTGCTCTGCGCGTGCAGACGAAGGAATGTGGTTGTTGCAACTGATGAAGCAGCAGAACTCCATCGACATGATGAAAAAGCAAGGACTGAAGCTGGAGGCTGACGACCTTTATAATCCCAACGGCGTGTCACTGAAAGATGCTGTAGGTATCTTTGGCGGTGGCTGTACCGGCGAAATCATCTCTCCGGAAGGACTGATTCTGACCAATCACCATTGCGGATACGGTGCCATACAGCAGCACAGCAGCGTGGAACACGATTATCTGACAGATGGTTTCTGGGCTATGAACCGCAGTGAAGAACTGCCCACCCCGGGATTGAAATTCCGTTTCGTGCACCGCATTGTAGACATCACCGACCTTGTCAACGCTAAAATAAAGGCAGGCGAAGTGACGGAAATCGATGCACTGACTTCCCCGTTCCTCAACAAACTGGCAAAAGAGGAACTGGAGAAGAGCGATTTGAAGGGTAAACCGGGCATTGAAGTGCGCGCACTCCCCTTCTATGCAGGAAACAAATTCTATATGTTCTATTATAAGGTATACAGCGACGTGCGTATGGTTGCCGCTCCTCCCTCCTCGGTAGGTAAGTTTGGCGGTGAGACCGACAACTGGATGTGGCCGCGCCACACTTGCGACTTCTCTATGTTCCGTGTATATGCCGACAAGAACGGTAATCCGGCAGAGTACAGCAAGGACAATGTGCCTTTGAAGGTGAAGAAACACCTGACCATCTCACTGAAGGGTCTGCAGGAAGGCGACTATGCCATGATCATGGGATTCCCGGGAAGCACCAGCCGTTACCTGACAGAAAGCGAAGTGAAACTGCGCATGGTGGGTACCAACGTACCGCGCATCACTGTCCGTGAGGCTCGCCAGAACGTGCTGCGCCAGGAAATGGCTGCCAGCGACAAGGTGCGTATCCAGTATGCCAGCAAGTTTGCTTCTTCAAGCAACTACTGGAAAAACTCCATCGGTATGAACAAGGCCATCATCGACAACCGTGTACTGGAAACGAAGGCTGAACAGGAAGCTAACTTTGCCAAGTTTGCCAAGGAACAGAACAACGAGGCATATGCCAAGGTGGTAGGACAGATTGACGAGTACGTGGCTAAGGTGGCTCCGATTACCCGTGAGCTGACTTACTTCAGCGAGACTTTCCGTTCGGGTATCGAATTCGGTGCGACTTACGTAATCTTCGAGAACCTGAAGACTGCCCTGCAGAAAAACAAGAAGAAAGACATTGAAAAGAATATCGAGGCACTGAAAGAGGCATATGCCAGCGTACACAACAAGGATTATGATCACGAAGTAGACCGCAAGGTGGCTAAGGTGCTGATTCCGCTTTATGCCGACAGCGTATCGGCTGAAGCTCTTCCGGCATTCTACCAGACCATCAAGACTCAGTTCAAGGGTGATTACAATGCCTACATCGATGCCTTGTATGACAACACTATCTTTGCCAACGAAAAGAACTTCAATGCCTTCATCGCCAACCCGACTGTAGAGGCTATCGATGCCGACCTGGCTATCCAGTACTCTAGCAGCAAGAACGAAATGGCGAAGAAACTCTTCGACAAGAGAAGCGAAGTAAGCGGTGAAATCGACCTGCTGCATAAGACTTACGTACGTGGTCTGTGCGAAATGTATGCACCGACTCCGAAGGCTCCGGATGCTAACTTCACTATCCGTCTGACTTACGGTAATGTGAAGGCTTATGATCCGAAGGACGGTATCCACTACAAGTATTACACTACCCTGAAGGGTGTAATGGAAAAAGAAGATCCGAACAATCCGGAATTTGTGGTACCTGCCAAACTGAAAGAGCTGTATGCTACCAAGAATTTCGGCCGCTATGCATTGCCTAACGGTGAAATGCCGGCTTGCTTCCTGACTACCAACGACATCACCGGCGGTAACTCGGGCTCACCGGTAATCAACGGCAACGGCGAACTGATCGGTTGTGCTTTCGACGGCAACTGGGAGTCTTTGTCGGGTGACATCAACTTCGACAACAACCTGCAGCGTTGTATCGCCGTAGACATCCGCTACGTACTCTTCATCGTAGAGAAACTGGGTGGATGCAAGAACCTGATCGATGAAATGACAATCGCTGAATAATACAGCCTGTCGAACAGATAGGGATGCCCGAAAGGCATCCGGCAAGAGAGGACAAGCAGACGAAGGCTGTGGCAAAACACCTTGTCGGCTTGTCCTTTTTTCTGCCTGACTGGATTTGTAAATTAACCCCAATTTTATAAGATATATGAAAAAAACACTTCTTCTCTCACTCTTTGGATTATGTACGGCTATGGGCAGCTATGCCGACGAAGGCATGTGGATGCTGACCGACCTGAAGAAGCAGAATGCGGCTGTAATGCAGGACCTGGGACTG
>OHGK01001774.1_pt1 | contig 10859 bp, 8 predicted proteins | sample 1567671 | NCBI WGS metagenome assembly OHGK01 (sample SAMEA3879577, study PRJEB24766) | human gut metagenome | biome: human-associated habitat; feature: feces | place: USA | collected 1985/1987 | reverse complement strand
GCGCCCGGGCAATGGCGACCCGCTGCTGCTCGCCGCCCGACAGCTCGCCGGGCTTATGATCGCGGCGTTGGGTCAGCCCCACGAGCGCCAGCAGCTCTCCGGCACGCCGCTCCACTTCAGCTTTCGGACGCCGTCCGATCAGGCCAGGGATACAGACATTCTCGAAAGCCGTAAATTCGGGCAGCAGGTGGTGGAACTGGAAAACGAATCCGATCTTCTCGTTACGGAACCGCGACAAAGCCCGATCACCGAGCGATGAAACATCCTGTCCGTCGATCTCGACGCTGCCACGATCCGCTTTGGAAAGCGTACCCAGTATCTGAAGCAAGGTCGTCTTGCCGGCGCCGCTGGCACCGACGATCGAAACCACCTCGCCGCGCGACACCTCGAGCGATACTCCCCGGAGCACCTCCAGCGCACCGTAACTCTTATGGATATCCGTAGCTTTTATCATGGGCGGAATGCTTTGAAAATACGTACCGTATCGACCGCTTCCTGCACATCGTGCACCCGCAGGATCGCGGCACCCTGCCTCAAACACTCCCAGCCCAGAGCGATCGTCCCGGCGAGCGCCCGGTCGGGCGTCGTATCGAGCACTTTATAGATCATGGACTTGCGCGACACTCCGGCCAGTACGGGATAGCCCAGCGAGCAAAGGTTGTGCAGCCCCCGAAGCAGATCGTAGTTCTGTTCGAGGGTTTTGGCGAACCCGAAGCCCGGATCGAAAATCAACCGACGCACGCCGCAGCGACGCAACTGCTCGGCACGGAGCCGGAAATAGGAAACGACCTCCTCCACCACATCGCGGTAAGAGGTCATCCCCTGCATCGTCGCAGGAGTACCCCGCATGTGCATAGCGATATAGGGAACGTCGTACTCGGCGACCACATCGACGATGGCCGGATCCATCTCTCCGGCCGAGATGTCATTGACGATCACCGGGCCGAATGTTTCGAGCACCCGCCGGGCCACCTCAGCACGGAACGTATCGACCGAAACGGGCAGTGTGGGAGCGATCCGCCGCACGGCGGCCACCCCCGCTTCCACACGACGCCACTCCTCCTCGGGCGTCACCTCGGCGGCTCCGGGCCGGGAGGAGTAGCCTCCGACGTCGAACAGATCGCAACCGGCATCGGCCGCTTCGCGGACACGCCGTTCGATAGCCTCGGCATCCGGTGCGGCTGCCGGCGAAAAAGGAGTCGGGCGTGACATTGACGATCGCCATAACGCGCGGCGTGGTCAAATCAGGCAGAATGTTTTCGGTTTTCATCGCGTAACAATTTATCCAGACGGGCAACCTCGTATTCGAGCTCCCCGAGATTTATATTGACAAGGGTATAGTCGGCCCGCCGGCGCAACTCCTCTTCGTCGAGCTGGACCGCGATACGGCGCCGTACCTCCTCGGCCGAAGCCCCGTCACGCAGGCAGGTGCGTGCAATACGCACGTCGATAGGAGCCGTGACCGCGATCGTACGGTCCACATACCCCTCCAATCCGGCCTCGAAAAGGATGGCGCTCTCCAAAACCACATAGTCGGCGCCGGACTGCCGCCCGCACCACCGTTCGAAATCCTCCATCACGGCGGGGTGCACCAGCGCGTTGAGCGCCGAAAGCTCCGCAGGATCGGAAAAGACACGGCCGGCCAGCAACTTGCGATTCAAACGTCCGCCCGCATAGACCTCCTCCCCGAAGCGTGCGGCGAGCCGCCTCCGTAACGGCCCATCCTCCTCCATAAGGCGTTTGGCCTGCGTATCGGAATCATAGACAGGGGCGCCGCAAGCGGCAAAAAGCCGGCAGACGGTCGATTTACCGCTGCCGATACCTCCTGTTATACCTACCTTAATCATTTTTCTTGCTGACGGGGATCCGGAATTTCGGGAACCGATCCGACGGAGATGACCTTGATATCGCTCAACCGGACGGAAATGGCGTTGTGCAGAGAGAGAGAATCTATCTTCAGGAATTTCTCTCCGTCCTCGGCCTTCACGGAGCGGAATTTCAACTCCGACAGGGGAATCCGGAGCCGCTTACTCATATAGACTCGATAGCCGAACAAGTTGGTACCGACTCCTTCCACCACACAGGAAACTTTGAAACGCTCGCCGTCCACATTCACGGTGAAGGGCTGCTCGGTCGTATAGGTATAGTTCAACTTGGCGATATACCACAGGATGAACGACGCGACGAGCAAAGCCAGAAAGACCGGAGATACATAACGACGCAGCCAACCGAAACGCTCCATGACAGACAATTTTTAAGTCAGGCAAAGTTAAAAATAAAATAGGCCGCAACAATACGTTGCAGCCTATTTTATTCAAAAAGCGGACCTTTATTTCTTGCCGAGGCCCTCGCGCTTCATCAGACCGTAAGCGATCGGAGTCGCCACGAACAGGGTCGAAAGCGTACCGACAACCACACCCAAAGCCAATGCGAAGATAAACCCGCGAATCGTCTCGCCGCCGAAGAAGAGGATGGCGAGCAGAGTAACCAATGTCGTACCCGACGTATTGATCGTACGCGACAGGGTCGCATTGAGCGCATTGTTCACGTTCTCGCGCAGATCGCGCTTGGGATAGAGCACCAGATATTCACGGATACGGTCGAAAACCACCACCGTATCGTTGATCGTATAACCGATGATCGTCAGAATCGCCGCGATGAAGGCCTGGTTCACCTCCAGGTTGAAGGGCAGCCAGCCGTAGCAGAGCGAGAAGACGCCGATCACCACCAGGGCATTGAATGCCAGCGCGGTCGTAGCGCCGGTCGCATACTGCCATTTCTTGAAGCGGAGCGAAATGTAGAGGCCGATGGCGATCAGCGAGAAGAGCACCGACCAAATAGCGCCCCAAGTCATATCCTTGGCGATCGAAGGACCGATCTTGTCTGCCGTAAGAATACCGTTGATATCGTTTTGCGTATTGCGGAAATTCTCGAAGGTGATGGGATAACCGTACAGACCATGCAGCGCGTCGTACAGAATCCGATCCACTTCCGAAGTAGCCTCGTCCGAAGTGTCGTCGTACTTGTACTGCGTCACGATACGCATCTGGTTCTCATTGCCGTACTGCTTCACCTCGAAGCTGACATTAGCGGCATCCTCGTAACCGGAGAAGACATCCTGCAACTTCATACGTACCTCCTCTGCCTGTACCGGGCGGTCGAAACGAATCACGTATGCACGGCCGCCGGTGAACTCAGCACCCATGTTCAGACCGCGTACCGCGAACGAAACGCACGAAACGGCCAAAACGACGATCATAACGATGTAGGAGATCTTACTCTTGCCCAGGAAGTCGAAATGAGCGTTGCCCATAAGATTCTCCGACCACTTGCGCGAGAAGGAGATCTTTCCCCATTTATTGACTACGCCCTCGATCAGCAGGCGGGTAATGAAGATCGAACAGAAGAGCGAGGTCAGAATACCGATAATCAACGTAGTGGCGAAACCCTGCACCGGACCGTTTCCGAAGATGAACAGAACGATACCGGTGATGATCGTGGTAAGGTTACCGTCGATGATCGCGGAGTATGCTTTCGAGAAACCGTCCTTGATAGCCAGGCTCAAACCCTTACCGCCGCGAAGCTCCTCCTTGATGCGTTCGTAAATAATCACGTTGGCATCCACGGCCATACCCATCGTCAGCACGATACCCGCGATACCGGGCAGCGTCAGCACGGCACCGAACGAAACCAGAACACCGAGCAGCAGGAATACGTTGCACAACAAGGCGATATCGGACAACCAGCCGGCTGTCTTATAGTAGAGGCCCATATAGAGAAGCACCAGCACGAACGCGAGTACAAACGAAAGAATACCCGCATTGATCGACTCCTGCCCCAGCGACGGACCTACGACGGTATCCTGAATAATACGTGCCGGAGCGGGCACCTTACCCGACTTGAGCACGTTGGCGAGGTCTTTCGCCTCCTGAATGGTGAAGTTACCCGAGATTTCCGAACTTCCGCCTTCGATCTTCTGGCGAACGACCGGAGCGGAATAGACATAACCGTCGAGCACGATGGCGATGCAGCGGCCGATATTGTCGCCCGTCAGACGCGCCCAGTCCTGAATACCTTCCGAGTTCATCGACATCGAAACCTTGGCTTCGGCACCGCGCTCGGCATAGGTTTCACGCGCATCCACGATCACGCTGCCGTCCAGCGGAGCCTTGCCGTCGGGCGTGCTGACCTTGAGCGCATAAAGAGAGAAACGCCCGTTGTTCTGCGGTTCGCCCTTGATACCCCACTCGAAACGAACGTCCGAAGGCAGCAACTCGCGCACGGCATCCATACGCAGGTAGCCGGCAACGGTCGCCGTATCGGCAACGGCTACGGAACCCACGACAGCGCCTCCGCCATCATAGGGATTGAGCAGCGAGAAGAGCGGATTTTCCTCGCGGGTATAGCGGGATGCCCCCGAAGCCGAGGCAGCCTCCTCCGCAGCCGGAGCATTGTTCTGCACCTCTGCGATCAGGCTTTCGGTCGTATCTTCGGTACCGGCAGCAGTCGGCTGCTCCTCAGTAAGCGTTTCCTCCACGGCCGCATCGGTCGCCCCGGCAGCCAATTCGTCGCGCAAAAGCTGATCGGCCTGCTCCAGGGCACGCACCAACTCGGTGTTATTATAAGTCGTCCAGAACTCGAGCGAAGCGGTACCCTGCAACAGCTTGCGTACGCGCTCCGGCTCCTTCACGCCCGGCAGCTCGACCAGAATACGGTGCGAATTGGGCAGGCGCTGGATGTTGGGCTGCGTAACGCCGAAATGGTCGATACGACTGCGCAGGATGTTGAACGAAGCGTCGATCGCAGCGTCGGTTTCCTCCTGCAAGATCTTCTCGACCTCGCTGTCCGAGCTGTTCGGCGTGATATCCTTACGATCCGGACTTACGAAAAGCGCAGCCAGCGGAGCACCGCCGGAAACCTCACGATAAGCCTTGGCGAACTCGCCGATGTAGTTGTTGGTACCCTCTTTAAGCGCCTTGTTGGCACGGGCGATGGCCTCCTCGAACATCGGATCGTGTGCGCTGTCACCTGCCAGGGCTTTCAGCACGTCCTCCACCTGCACCTCGAGCATGACATTCATACCGCCCTTCAGGTCGAGACCCAAGTTGATCTCCTTCTCCTTGACCTCCTTGTAGGTGAATGAAATGAATCCGAGATCATAAACGGGCCTGTTCTGCACGGAGTCCAGGTAATAGATCTCCGCCGCCTGACGGAGCGAATCCGACTCCGAAACTTTCGCGGCATACTCGGCCGCCTTTTTCTCCACGCTTCTCGCTTTCAGTGAGAAGGAGAGCTGGTAGATACAAGCAATCGCCAGCAGGATTGCAAGTAACTTGATTACGCCTTTACTTTGCATTGGGTATAAATTAGTTTGTTATAATTTGTTTGTTTCTTTTCCGTTACCCGAAACGGGATTTCAGAAATCCCAATAAACGCACAAAAATAGAAAAAATTGCGGGAAACAAAAAAGGAATAGACAAAAAAACGCTGGAAACCATCCGATTTCACCGTTGAAACCGAAAATCGAAGGAGTGCGATTTCATTTCCGGGCGGCACCCCGACAGCAAAGACCGCACACCGGACGCGCGGGAAAACACCGAAGGAGTCCGACCGTCCCGACCGGCAACAAGGGCGCTGAAAAGCGGTATCGAAGCACCTGTTCCCCGAAACCGCAGCCCGCAATCCGCCCTACAGACAAAAAAGCCAGGGCCGACATACTGCCGACCCTGGCTCTTCTACCGGAAAGTCCGCAAACCGAACCTTCCCTCCAACTTTTTATTTAACCTCTTCGAACTCTACATCTTCGGGCTGATTGGATCCACCCTGCTGCTGACCGTTCGTACCGGCTCCTGCATCGGCATGGGGAGCACCCTGCTGGGCACCGCCCTGCTGCTGTTGCGCGGCATAGATATCCTGCGAAGCAGCCTGCCATGCTGCATTGAGCTCGGCCAAAGCCGTATCGATAGCGGCTACGTCAGCGTTCTTATGCGCTTCCTTCAACTTGCCCAGCGCCGTTTCGATGGCAGCCTTCTTGTCGGCCGGCAACTTGTCGCCGTACTCTTTGAGCTGTTTCTCGGTAGCGAAGATGTTCGAATCGGCGGCGTTGATCTTGTCGATACGCTCCTTCTCCTCTTTGTCCTTCGCCTCGTTAGCCTTGGCTTCGTCGCGCATACGCTGGATCTCCTGCTCGGTAAGACCCGACGAAGCCTCGATGCGGATCTTCTGCTCCTTACCCGTACCCTTATCTTTAGCCGATACGTTCAGGATGCCGTTGGCGTCGATATCGAAGGTCACCTCGATCTGCGGCACACCGCGCGGAGCGGCCGGAATACCGTCCAGGTGGAAGCGGCCGATCGACTTGTTGTCGCGGGCCAGCGGACGCTCGCCCTGGCAGACGTTGATCTCCACCGAAGGCTGGTTGTCGGCCGCCGTCGAGAAGACCTCGCTCTTACGGGTCGGGATCGTCGTATTGGCCTCGATCAGCTTGGTCATCACACCGCCCAGGGTTTCGATACCCAGCGACAGCGGAGTGACATCCAGCAGCAGCACGTCCTTCACCTCACCGGTCAGGACACCGCCCTGGATCGCAGCGCCGATGGCAACGACTTCGTCGGGGTTCACTCCCTTGCTGGGCACCTTACCGAAGAAATCCTCGACGACCTTCTGGATCGCGGGAATACGGGTCGAACCGCCCACGAGGATCACCTCGTCGATCTGCTAGGCATCGAGCCCGGCATCACGCAGAGCTACCTTGCAAGGCTCGATGGTCTTGTGGATCAGGTGATCGCACAACTGCTCGAATTTGGCACGCGTAAGCGTCATAACCAGGTGCTGCGGAATACCGTCGATCGGCATGATGTACGGAAGGTTGATCTCTGTCGTAGTCGAAGACGACAATTCGATCTTCGCCTTCTCGGCAGCCTCCTTCAGACGCTGCAATGCCATCGGGTCCTTGCGCAGATCCACGTTGTGTTCGGCTTTGAATGCCTCGGCCATATAGTCGATCAACACGTGGTCGAAATCGTCACCGCCCAGGTGCGTATCGCCGTTGGTCGATTTCACTTCGAACACGCCGTCGCCCAGCTCCAGGATCGAAATATCGAACGTACCGCCGCCCAGGTCGAAGACAGCGACTTTCATGTCATTGCCTTTTTTATCCAAACCGTAAGCCAATGCAGCGGCCGTCGGCTCGTTGATGATACGACGCACTTTCAGTCCCGCAATCTCACCGGCCTCCTTCGTGGCCTGACGCTGCGAGTCGGAGAAATAGGCCGGAACGGTAATCACCGCTTCCGAAACCTCCTGCCCCAGGTAATCCTCGGCCGTCTTTTTCATCTTTTGAAGAATGATCGCCGAAATCTCCTGCGGCGTGTACTGCCGTCCGTCGATATCCACACGCGGCGTATTGTTGTCGCCGCGTACTACCTTATAAGGAGCACGCTCGATCTCCGACTGTACCTGATCGTAGGTCTCGCCCATGAAACGTTTGATCGAGAAAATCGTACGTTTAGGATTAGTAATTGCCTGACGTTTAGCCGGATCTCCCACTTTACGTTCTCCATTGTCGGTGAATGCGACGATCGAAGGAGTCGTACGATGCCCTTCGGAATTAGGAATTACGATGGGTTCGTTACCTTCCATCACTGCGACGCAAGAGTTCGTCGTACCTAAATCAATACCAATAATCTTTGCCATAATATCGTTGCTTTATAGTTTAATAATTTCTTTTTCAGCTCCGCTTCCACAGCCCTGCCGCTGCCGTGCGGACGATCGTTTAGTGAACAAAGGTTGTACCAAATGTTCTTTTCGCACCATCCTGCTTTTCCGGAGCGTAAAATCTGACAAACCGCCGGAAGGACTGACATTCCGACTGTCACAATGGCAGCCCGAAACTCCCTTTCGGACATCGCTGTCATTCCGCAGCCTGCCTGCCCCCGATCCGCACGACGATACGGAATGCAACAGAAAACCCCGGCCTCTGGAGCCGGGGTGCCATAATCGGGGATTCCGATCCTATTTTTCATTCAGAATACGCATCGCCGCATCCAGGATCGTCGTATCGTCCAACGTCACAACGCCGCCGTCGGGCCCTTGTTCGATATGAATGCCTACGCCTTCCTTCGCCTCGGGGTGCCGTCCGCCGAAATAATTACGAACCGAATCGACCGAGATTCCCAATTCGTCTGCAATCCGTTGCGAGCTGCCGCTGGGCAGTCTGTCCTTGATACGACGCAACTCATTAAATGTGATAATCATACTGCTAATTATTTAGGTTGAATTTATTTTTCGTCTTCTCCGCTTCCGACAAAGTCCGACCCTGTTCGGCACCCATTTGTCGGCAGACCGGAGATGGCCTCTTTTTCTTTCCTCTAAATTAAATCCTTTTCCGATAATTTCAAAATTTTCCGGAACAAAAAGTTGAAAAAATCGTCAATTACACCCAATTTACCGACAGAATCCGTCTTACAATCGAAATGTTCCAAATCCAATGCCGGGAATGAGTCGGGAATGAAAAGCCCCGCAGCCAAAGGAATAAAAACCGAAGCCGCCCGCAGGAATCCTGCAGACGGCCAGAAAACAAAACCGGCAACGGACTATTGAGCCGGCTCGATATAAAATTCGATCAACAGCGGCGTATAGGGCAAAACCTCGGTGATCGTCGTACTGGTCGATGTGGAGTTGTCCACGTAGTAAGGATTATAGACCGAACCGCCGTAAAGACCGTTCATATAGCTGCCATAATAATCGTCGTAATAGTTGCCCATGTAATTATTACCGTAGTAATTGTTCATCATGCCGTAATAATTCATCATAGCGTACGTAGCGGCGTAATTCGTAGAAGAACTGGTCTGGGTTGTCCCGGTAATGCCGACCACACCGTACGCATTGCTCGAAACGGTCAGCAAAGCGCCCCAGCTTCCGTAGCGGAAGTGCGGCAAGGCGTAATACCAGGCCAGAATCTGTTTGTCCTTATTCAGCGAAGGAGTGTAGCTCATGTACGTACCGGTGGATTCCACCTCGCCGTAAACGATTCGTTTCACCTCGTCGATATTGGTACTCTGTACGAACCCGTCCAGGAATCGGGCGATGTACCAGACCCGGACATTCTTCTCGGGATCGATCAGTTCGCCCGGTTCGTCCGTACCGAAGCGCTCGACCAAAGCCTTGTTGATCTTACGATCGATCTCGTCCGCCTTCTGCTGCGATCCCACATAAACATTCGAATAGGTGAAAAGTCCGGTCGCATCGTCCGCAGGATTGAAACTCTCGTTCACATAGATTTGAGGCGCCTCCGACGTGGCGATTTTCCAACGATACGACGAGGCCGGCTCTCCGGCTTTGACCGAAGCCGTTTCGGAATCGTCGTCCTGCGGAGGAGCCGTCGGGTCCAGTCCGCCGTTCGCCGCCGCAAAATCATCGACCGCGACGCTCTCCGTTTCAATCGGCTGACTCGATCTTCCGACCAGCTTGATCCGGGCGATCATCGGGTGGTTGGCACTCAATGCATACTGCCCCTCGTAACCTCCGTCGCCATTGGCTTCGGTGGATATGATCGTCGCAGGCATATACAGCACGACCTCGGCCCCCACGCGCAATTCGACCTCACGGGGAAATCCCTTCTGCGCGGCATACGTTTCACCCAGCTTCAACGGGTTCCGCATAGCCAGATAAGTCCCCTCCTTGAAAGTTCCGCTCGCCAGCTCACCGTAGAACTGATAGTAAGGAACGTAATGTGTATAAGGAGTAAAAGTTCCCTGCTGAAGCGCATAAACGGAATCCCGGGCCACACTGATATTCCCCTGCAAATCCCGCCCCGTGATATCGTACCACACCCAGCTCTCCGTCTCCAGAATCGCACTGTCCGCCAGATCGCCCAGCGAAATGACATCCACGTAATACTCCCCTTCCTCCTGGTAATTCTCCAGCAGATCGGGACGATTCTGCGTCATCCAGGCTTTCAGAGCTTTGTTCTGGGTATTCCCCGGATAAGCATTGTCAGGCTCCTCAGCGCAGGAGCAGAGCGTCGTCAGACCGAAAAGGAGTATCGCAGGCAACCAACGTCCCATACTATTCATTGTTTTCTTATTTACGAACCGAATCAATCGTATAAAAAACGGCGATCGGACTCTGCTCCGGAATGAAATTGATCAGCGCATCGCCGTAAGCCATATTGTATGTCATATATACTTCGACCGTATCTTTCTCGCGGCAGCCCGGCAGCGACAATTCGACCCCTTCGACGAAAGAACCGCCGCCCACACGGACGGGACGGGGTTCGAAACTCCAGTATTTCGTATCGAGTCCCTGCTCCTGAAGTTTTTCGGCCCACTTTCTGTCGTTGGTGTAGATCGGCATCGTACTCGCAGTGATTGCCCGATTCTCGAACAGATAGACCCAGAAAACAAGATCCACCTCATCGCCGATCTCCGCTTCAGGACGCGTCTGACGTTCCGAATCGTAATAATGGTAAATATATCGATACGACCAGCGCCCGAACGTGGAGTAAAAATCGAGGTCTTCATCCGAACTCATAGCCTCCTGCTCGGTCACCAGACGGGGCTGGTGGCTACCGGAAAGGAAACTCTCGAACTGCTGCTGCTGTTCGGGAAGAACCTTGTCATCCTCGCCGCAGCCGGTAACAACCAGCAACGCAGCAAGCAAAATATGGAAACGGATTTTCGACATACAATCGCGCAAATTTAACAAATCCTGCGGGACTTGCAAAATTTACCGGGCTTCATTCTTCGTTTTCCCGACCGACATCGCTCGGACAGTCCCGAAGTCCGGAAACCCGGAATCATTCGCATCGCGTCCCCGGCCCGGCAACTCCACACACCGAAGCCCGCCTCGCCCGCCGG
>OHGK01001767.1_pt1 | contig 10886 bp, 6 predicted proteins | sample 1567671 | NCBI WGS metagenome assembly OHGK01 (sample SAMEA3879577, study PRJEB24766) | human gut metagenome | biome: human-associated habitat; feature: feces | place: USA | collected 1985/1987 | reverse complement strand
GCTGCGGAAGCATCTCGCAATGCATTGGGAATATCCGGAGCATCAAAGTCCCAATATGGAATCTTATCCTCTGGCAAGCGAGGATGATCCATTAAGAAATGAGCTACATTTTTAGCCTGTTCCAAATAGCGGGAGTCTTTTGTTTCACGATACATCATCGTATAACCATACAAAGCCCAACTCTGACCACGTGCCCAAGCTGATTCATGTGCATATCCCTGATTGGTTTCCTTCTTTTCAGGAAGTCCAGAAATAGTATCATAGGAAACCACATGATAACAACTGTAATCCGGACGAAAATGATGCTTCATTGTTACATCTGCATGGGATTTTGCAATATTCACATATCTAACTGAATCAGAGTTTTTAGAAGCCCAAGTCAATAACTCTAGATTCATCATATTGTCAATTATCACCGGGAATTGCCATATATCCTCATTCCAGTCCCATGAGCGTATACAACCAATTATCGGATTAAAACGAGTGCTCAATGATTCAGCACCTTGCAATAACACTTTCTTATATTCTTCATTGCCCGTCAGGCGATACCCATTTCCAAAACTACAATTAAGCATAAAGCCTACATCATGATTATTTGTAGTATATTGAATATCTTTTACTCTCCACGTATAATCCTCCGCATATTGCCTAATAGAATCATTCTGAGTTTCTTCATACAGATACCATAGCACACCTGGAAAAAAGCCACTTGTCCACCAATGTATAGATGCTGTTAACAATTTTCCATCCTTCCCTATTGTCCTTGGCATTTTCTCTTTTTCCGCCCATAGACATTCAGCCATCAATTTTGATTGTATCATTGCACGTTCCAGTCCCCTATCCACTACTTGACGCATTTCATTTTTATGTGAAACATGACATCCCACACATATGATGGATACACACACCGCAAAAAATATTGATTTTGTTTTCATTTATAATTTTGTTTATATATTACCACTTCAAGTGCTTCACACTACCATCTTTCAATACTATATTAAATTTATTTTCTTTCTTATCATATTGAATCTTACTTATCGGATTCCAGGTATCATTATACTCCCAACCACTTTTCTCCCATAATTGTAATGTGATATACACCTTTTCATTTTCACATCTATCATGCGCATTAATCACTACACTATATTTACTCTCAGGATGCAAATCTTCTGCTCGAATAAATTCCATCTGTTTCCATCCTTCCCAAGCTATCATACCTAAACAATAAACTCCATTGTCTATTATATAAGTTTCCTTTCCATTTAATTTAACGATGCTTTCACGAATTTTTTTCTCTTTCTCAGGTAAAGCATAATGCCCTATCCTTACTTCTATAGGTGAAGAAGAAGTAAGTTTATCAATTCTTAAGATTCCATTAGAAAGGGGCAATTCCGCCAATTGAAAACGAACAGACTCATCACTCTCCAGCCAAGCCTCCCGGCAGTAGAAACCATCCTCATATTTTTTAAAACCAAAATTACAAAGAGCTTCCCAATTTCCCTTCTTATTCTTCACTACATAATTCATTGCTACCTCACCATTCTTGCCATCAGCCTGCCATGGAAACTCACTATTATAAGCTAAACGATTATAGTTTTCAACACGATGATAGCCATTCACACTTTGAATGGTTGTACTACGGATTTCCGCCGCACCTATATTCGGATAATCAGCTACTAATATATGTGCATTTTTAGCATACTTACAATAGACTTTATCTTTCTCAAATTTAGCCCAATCACCTTCATTCTCAACAGCTTTCCAAAAAGGGTTGCTTTCAGGAAGATAAAGTGCGAAAAACAATTTTCCTAACCAAAATACACTACCACGACAACTATAACTATTCACAGACGGTTCGAAAGCACCATAAAAACCCAATGTAGGAATACGATCTTTCAAGAAATCTGGATGTTGCAGAAATTGAAGCATTGTAGCAGATGCAATACGCCGCATCCATCCATAATTAATATTTGGATCCTGCAACAAACCAGTTAAAGCAAGCGGTGCAGCTGCCGCCATCCGGTAAGTAATGCTTCGCCCCCACATAATCATTTTGCCATCTTGTGCAAACATATAAGGATAATTTTCTACTATTGCACGAAAATACTCCTTAAACTGTTTTGCATAATGTGGATAATATTTTTCACCAATTTCTTCAGCCCACAAAGAGCCATAGAGTTGAAAAGCCCACATGCTATAATAATCAAACAAAAAACCATCATGATACCAGCCATTACCACTATAAGAAGCTAGCACTCTTTTCAATAAGAACTCCAAATATGCTTTATTTATCTGATACCCTTGGCTCAAGAAAAAGCTCATAATGTTAATATTAAAAAACTGCCAATTTGTATCAAATGTCTCACCTTCACCATAACTCAACATCCGTACAGCCAAACTATCCTTCATAGCCTGAGACAGCGGATTCCAGAACACTTCTGGGGCCATCATAAGCGACACAGCCAATCCCCCCATTTCTACCAACCGCTGTCCTCCATTCTTTTTAGGAGGATTCATTGGTACATAAAGTGGAGTTCCAGGTTGAAGCATCAACTCCAAATGCCTTCGATAATAATTACCTAATGGTATTCCATTCACCGTTAACTCTGGGTTTTCTTTTAATAAAGGTCCTGCAAGAAACATTGTTCTACAGAAAGCCTCTAACCTAGCCACAGGCTCCTGAGAAATAGTTCGAGGATAGCTTTTCCCTGGCTGCTTGGGAAAATCCAAAGGATCATCCAATGAATTTACATAACTGAATGCCCCTCTTAGCAAATAAAGAGCAGCCTCTTTCCAATGTGAACGAGTCATACCTGTATAAGGACTGAGCGTCATATTTTTCTCTTTCACCACAAAAACCGAATCCAGAGATTCAGTTGCGCCAAGCCTCAAGCATGACAATCCCATCAAAACAATTCCTACTATAAAAACATGCATTTTCATTTCATTACAATTTAGTCGGTTCCCCCTATCTCTTCACTCTCAAGAATAACCCCTCAAGCACAGAACAGCAAGCAGGACACCTCTTTTTCATCCTAATTAACGGGTAAATAACCAATAATAAATTCATACTAAGTCCGAGAATTTTATAAATAGCTGGAACATATCCAGCTATTTATAAAATTACACCGACAATCAAGGATTTTGTACCAAAGGAATCGGATAAGCATCAATCTCTGATTGTGGAATATATTGTACTGCACAATTATCCGTCACCCGAATTTCCTGTACCACACTGCTTTCTGCTCCACGGTCATGGCAACCCGGATAATGGCGGTCAATCACCTTATCATTGCGCAATAAATCATATTTGCGGTGTGCCTCACAATAAAACTCCTTGCGAGCCTCGTCCAATATAGCATCCAGTACTTCTCCGTCACTATTCTCGTTATAATCAGGAATACCAGCCCTTCTCTTGATTACGTTCATATCCTCTATGGCTCCCGGATCATTGTTCAAGAAATGTCTAGCCTCCGCCCGATTCAAATACATTTCCGACAGGCGAATTAACATCGGTGAGTTAAGCAACGCATTCTTTTCCTGATATGCCAACTTATTAATAAAATACTGCGGGTAGTCGTTTCGCTTTTTCATCTGGTTTTGGATATGTACCGTATATTCTTTCCATTCCGCACGACCTACAACCTCACCATTTTCTCGATATACCTGACGAGCTCTCACATACAACGAACCATCGGGACGCTCCAGTACGTTAGGAGAATCATATTCAAAGAAGTCCTTCTTTTCATCGGTCACTATCTGATAACCGCTACTGGTTTTCTTCACCTGCTGAAAACGGTAATAATGCCTATGCAGCGGATCTTCAGCTGGAGTTTTGTCATTGTTATAGAAAAAGTTTTCACTGATAAAATAAAGTTCTTCAATCAGTTTTCCGTCCTTATCTTTTGCTTCTGTATACTGAGGAACAATAAATACACTTCTTACATCGTTAGGATATTTCTGAAAAGCTTCCAGCAACGGTTGTGAAGCATATACCTCACCCCATCCGTCTCCATCAATGATGGTGTACATGGCTGCCGAACGGCTCTTACTATAATCAATGTCTTTCAGCATACGAATAGCCAAAATAGCTTCTGGATTACTTTCTGGGACCAGTTCGTTCATGGTACGGTATTGCGTATTGTTCAGCAGTTGCTTACCCGAATGATCTATCACATCTGTAGCGTATGATTCAGCATTTGCATAATCATGCATATACAAATATACCCTGCTCAACATAGCCTTGGCTGCCCATACATTGGCATAGCAAGCATTCTTTTCTACGCCTGAATTTCCCATCAGTTCTTCCGCTTTCTTCAAATCCTTGATAATCTGCTCATACACCTTCTGTACAGTAGCTCTCGGAGGGCAATCATCCGGATCGGCAGACAATTTCAGAGGCACTGCCAAGTCAGATGCAGAAGCAATGTGGTAATCCTTTCCATAAGTGATAGCTAACAAATGATAGAACATACCACGCAGAAAGTAATTTTCACCTATCAGATGATCTGTCTCTTTCGACACTCCCTCCTTCGCTGTCAGAATTACCTTATTGCAGTTAACAATCAACTTGTAGGAATACGTCCACAAGTCTGTCAGAATGCTACATGTCGGAATGCGCTGATAATTATATATATAGAAGTTACTACTGGTAGACTGTCCGCTATACAGCACATTGTCACTAGTATATTCTCCGGCAAAGTGTACCGCTGAATGGAAATTACGTTCTTTCATATACGAATAGTTCCCCAAAGTAATAGTTTCTACGGAAGCTGAATTAGAAACCAGTTCGTCATCCGTCACCGAATCATACGGAAACTCCTCGATGTCGCACGCATTCAGCATACCCAGGCAGAAGATACCTGCTAATATCTTATTGTATATTGTTTTCATAAGTCTTTCAAGATTTAAATTTAAGAATTAAAAACCAACGGACAAACCGAACACATATTTACGCACGGTAGGATAGACAGTACTACTGCCAGCACCATTTCCCTCATAACTGGCTGTAGCCGGATCCACCTGAGAATAAGGAGTAATAGTAAACAAATTGTCCGCACTAAACGAAAGGGTCACATCCTCCAATCCTAACTTACTCAAGAAATTTTTGGGTAACCTGTAGGCCAGGGTAATGTTCTTCAAAGTAAGATAATCCGCATCCTCCAAATAGCGGCTGGAAGTCTTATGCGCATTGGCATTACCGCCACTAATAGCTTTCGGATGTGTAGCAATGTCACCCGGCTTCTCCCAACGAACCCATCCGTCCTTCAGTACCATCTGGTTATACGTGTCGTATGCTCCATCCGAATCAAGTAACTCACGACCTGAAGCATAAAGCTTAGCCCCCATACTATAGGCAAATGAAGCAGAAAAAGACAAGTCTTTCCAAGTTAGCATCGTATTAAATCCTCCTGTTACTTTCGGAGCAGCCGAACCTACATACGTTTTTGCACCTGTTGCTTCTGAGTAAGAATTGGTCAGAACTCTTTTTCCATCCTCATCCGTTGTATACCATTGAGGAGAACCAGTTTCAGGATCCACTCCTGCCCATTCGGCCATGTACAAATCATCCATGTCACGTCCTTCCTCAAAACGACGAAGACCACTAATCTGAGGCGCACCGCCATATAGTTCCTCAATCTTGTTCTTATTATGTGCCAAGTTAAAGCTGAAATCCCACTGCCAGTCTTTCAATGAAAGCAGGTTTGCATCCAAGTTCAGTTCAAATCCCTTATTACGAACAGCACCTATATTCTGCCACTGACCTCCATAGCCAGTAATAGCCGAGAATTTCACATAATAAAGTAAATCGGAAGTGTATTTATTATAATAGTCGAGCGAAAGATTCACACGGTTGAAAAAGCTCAAATCTACACCGACATTTAATGTCTGGTTCTTCTCCCAGCTCAAATCCTTATTACCCAACTGATCCGGGAAACTAGCCGGTTCCTCGTTATACATGGAAGCGGTGTAGAGAGACAAATGGTTATAATACCCATCGGGCATATTCCCCACCACTCCCCAGCTGGCACGCAGTTTCCCGGCAGTCAGAATATCGGAAAGAGGCTGCATAAACTTTTCCCGATTGAAGTTCCACGCACCGGAGAAGGTATAAAAACTTCCGTACTGGTTATCTTTACCAAATTTGGAAGAACCATCCAGTCGATAGGAGGCCTGCAACATATAACGTCCATCAAAAGAGTAATTCACATTCGAAAGGACGGACTGAATATTGAAAGCCTGTTTTGTCCCCGACATAGCATCCATTCCTGTAGTTCCACTTATCACTTCCTTCCCGCTGATAATGCCTTTCGCTGTAGCTGATGTCACCTCATAAAAGCGGCGAGAGTATTCGTAAGCCACCAATGCCTGAATGTCATGCTTTCCGTTAATATTTGTCTTGTAACGCAACATCTGGTTGGTGAAGTAATTGGCTGTAATGGCATTCGTATTACTAATAGTGCCCGACTTAGCCTGTCCACCGATTGTATTGGGATCTACATAACTTTCATCGCGGGCAATTTTATAATTCACGTTATTGTTCGACTCAAAAGTCAGTCCGTTCAGCAACGTCCATACGAATCCAGCTGTAGCCGACACATAGAAATTCTCGTAAGCAGAAAAATTCTTGTACTGCCGCTCTAAATAGTTATTCTTGTCACGACCGTACCAATCCTGTTCCTTTCCGGTGCGCACCGTACCATCCTCGTTATAAGGATAGTCCCAAGGAAGATACAGATAAGAATCATACAAACTAGCCGTCTGGTCTTTAGTATGCACATACTGGCCTTGCAACTTGGTGAATGCCTTGAACTTTTCATGAATTTTATAATCGTTGTTGTTACGAATGGTATAACGGTTATAGTTCATTTCCTTCACTGCACCCGTTTCACGATAGTAATCCAACAACAGATACGAATCAACTTTCTCGTTTCCACCCTGATAGCTCACCGAAGCATTGGTATACAACCCAGTTTGTGTCGCTAAATCCATCCAATCAGTGTCATGTTTCAACAAATCGGGAGTAAACCAAGAACTACTGTTGAAAGCCGACTGATAGTCATACAACTGCTGTGCATTCATCATCTCCAAATTTCCCCATGACAAGTCGGACAACCCCTGTTGGATATTCACCCTGAACTTTTGCCGATCCTTAGATCCTTTCTTGGTGGTGATGACAATCACACCGTTTGACGCGCGTGAACCGTAAAGTGCCGTAGATGAAGCATCCTTCAATACCGACAGATTGTCAATTTCATTAGGAGACAGACAGGGATCTTCGTTGTAAATAACACCATCAACTACCCAAATAGGATCAAGACTAGAGCCCAACGAACCTTTACCACGGATACGAATACGCCCCGTACCACCTGGTTTACCGGAAGACACGCTCACATTCATACCAGCGACCTTTCCATCCAGCATACTGGAAACATTGGCTGTTGATACATCTTTCAGCTTTTCTTCTTTCAAGGCAACGGCAGCACCAGTTAAAGTATTACGCGACTGCGTGGTATAACCCATTACCACTACTTCATCCAGCACCTCCGTATCTTCATTCAGAATCACAGCCAGCGTCTTTCCTGAATCTGCAGTCAACTGTTGTGTCTTATAACCTATATAAGATATTTCAAGAGAAGTTCCTTCAGTAGCTTCCAATACAAAATTTCCATCAAAATCGGTCACGGTACCGTTGGTAGTTCCTTTTTCAACTACTGTTGCTCCAATGATCGGCTCCCCATTAGCATCCTTTACTGTTCCTGTTACCTTTTTTCTTTTCCCAGAAGTAACCTGCTGCTGACTTCCTTTTTTGATTACAATATTTTTACCTTGAATTTCATACGATACATTCTGTCCCTTCAAAATCTGAGCAACCGCATCCTTCAGCTGACTGGCATTAATTGAAACCGTACGGTCTGTATCCACATCACCAGCTATATATACGAAAGAATAACCACTCTTGGTTTGAAGTTCCGTCATCGCCTTCTTCACCGATACATTGCTCATTTTCAACGATATACTCTGTGAGTACAAGCTTAAATTAAGGCATAGCAAAGCCCCGGCCATTAACATGGCTTTTTTCCTGTAATTCATAAATTTAAGATTTTAAGATTAAAAACTTCTGATAAAAGGCGTTTTACAAGGAATGTTTTTATTACTTTTGCCGCATCCCTTAGAAAACATCTTAAAAACTAACAAGTTAGAAAGAACTAAGGTCTTCGCCGGAGGAACTTCCCCTTCTTCCGGCTTTTTTTATGTTCTTTCGCCAAAAGCTAAATTAAGTATCTACTTTCTGCATAATCTTAAGGTCTTAGTGTGTTTAACAATCGGTTAATATAAGGTTATTTCCCGGTCTTTCTGCTTATAGCGTACTTTTCCGGTTTTCTCTAATGCTTCCAGAATATCTTTAATACCCTGTTCACCCCGACCAAAACTTCCATAAAAACGAAAATCCCGAAGAGAGTCCGTAGCAAAAGTAATGTGTACATCATAACTGCGTTCCAGTATCTTTACAACTTCCGGTAATGGCATCTCATCAAAAAACAATCTGCCGGAGGTCCACCCTAAGCTGTTTTTTACTTTTGTTGATTCCTTTTTCATGCACCCTTCCGCCTTATCCAGCGTAACTTGCTCATTCGGAAGCAGAATCATCTCTGCTTCAGCCCGCAAGCGATTATCCAGCGCCACTTTTCCTTCCAGCAAAGCCACTACCGCTTTTTCATCGTTCGGATAGTCGCGAAAATTAAACTTGGTACCTAATACCCTGACCGACAAGGAAGGAGTCTGTACATGAAAAGGAAGTTTCTCATTACGCTCTACCTCGAAATATCCTTCTCCACTTAATTCCACCTCACGGTTGTCTACTCCAAAATCCTGCGGATAGACCAGACGGGAACCGGCATTCAACACTACCAGTGTACCATCGGGCAAACGGAGGCGTGTCTGTGCACCGAGAGGCGCTTCTACCTCTACCTGGGTCAACGTATTTTGCAGGTTGCTTTCTCCCTGACGGTAAGAGAAGAAGGAAATAAGCCCTACCACCAACACAGCAGCTACATATTTATAGATTGTTTTCCAACCTATGACTTTCTTGGATTGCTTCTGAGCCGTACTTGCAGCCACCCGTTTCCGGAAAGTTTCAAAAGCGCGGTCGGCATCGTAACGCGTACGTTCTTCCTCCTGTACGGCAGAAAACCAGATTTCCTGCTGCTGCATGAAATAACGTCGGTTTTCTTCAGAACTGGCAATCCATGCGTCCAGTTCTTCGCGTGCTTCCTTGCTCAGACCTTTACTCAGAAAAGCGGCAATCAGTTCGTCGATATGTGAATTTCTTTCTTCCATTTTCAGGGTTTCTATAGGTGAGACGAAATTTTCGCCTGAGCGGGTAGGCGAAAAACGTAATTTTTTTACTTGAAAGTCGAAAAAAATAAAATCAGGATAATCAAATATTTCCCGAGTTCTGAATGAAGCGATGATAATGCACTCTTTATGTGATACTTAACCGTATTAACAGAAATATTCAGCTCTGTAGCGATTTCTTCATATTTTTTCCCTTCGAAACGACTTTTGATAAAAACTTTCCGGCAGACTTCCGGCAAATTCCGGATGGCATGATGAATTTCTTCTTCCAGCTCATGTTCCAGCAAACTTCCCAGAGGATAATCATCCGAGAGCAGATAGCGCATTTCTCCTTCTTCCGGAATAGCAGAAAAAGCCACTTCCGTACGTTCTTTCTTGGAGGACAGGTAATCCATGCAGTGATTCCGCACGGCACGCACTAAGTAACTGCGCAAGGAAACTTGAATGTCGAGTGTCTCATGTACCTCCCACAGATGAAAAACGACATCTCCCACCAGCGTTTCAGCCAGAAAATCATCTCCCACATATTCACGCGCTATGTGACACAACAAGGCATAATGATGACGGTAGAGGTATTTATAAGCCTCTTCATTTCCTCGTTTCAGTTGCTCTATGATAATTCGTTCCGTAATTTCCATCTGTGTGTTGTAGCGTAAATTCAGTTTATTCAAACATTTTCCGATAATAGGCGGCTTTATCTGTTATTTGTTTCCATTGTTCTATCCCATTGATGGGGGAAGAATGTACCCGCTCATAAAACGCGATTTCCTCATGAAGCGGACGGAAATCATTTTGCATCAGTGAAAGATTCAGTGCTTTTTCAATTCGGGCAAAACCATACATCAGAGAATCCTGTGCTACCTGCTGAATTTTTATTGTATAGGCAGAATCGGCTCGCAAAAAATCTCTTCGGGCAGTAAGCGTATCTCCCTTATAATCTTCGAGTACAGCTTTCAGGTGAAGCAATTCGGACGACATGGAATCGCTCATACATCTATCCATTTCACGCAACAAGTCCAATACTTCCGACAGGCGCCAACTCTGCAACAAATAGCGATATTTCAACAGATAAGTCTGCTTGTCAGGATGCAAAGCAATCGCACTGTCCAGTTTTTGACGTATAAGTGAGTCATGGATGCATACTTGCGGATGCGACTTGTCAATTGGCCGATTACAAAACAAAGAATCACTTTGCATCAAGCTGTCAGCCTCAAGCACAAGTGCATGCACAACCTTTTGTATATCAGACGCATCATCTGATTTCTCATGCACACATGCAGAAACGATTCCAGCCAGACAACCAGCCATTAAAAAGAGTTTTGCATCCATAGTTCGAAGATTGGTTTTGCGCAAAGTTAATTTTTTTCATTTATACCAAACATAAAAATGCAAAAGAATCTAAACAAAAACAGAAATCTCCCTACGGAAAAAGTCATTCGCTAGTAACAAATTCTCTGTTTCACACTGTGGGATACAAAAACCACAGTGTGGGATATATATTTCACAGTGTGGGATACAAATCCCGC
>OHGK01001762.1_pt1 | contig 10909 bp, 7 predicted proteins | sample 1567671 | NCBI WGS metagenome assembly OHGK01 (sample SAMEA3879577, study PRJEB24766) | human gut metagenome | biome: human-associated habitat; feature: feces | place: USA | collected 1985/1987 | reverse complement strand
GATCCACACCTCTACACATCCTGATCTCATATCCATTCGCACACAGATACTTCAGATCTCTCGCCAATGTCGCACTGTCACAGCTTACATACACAACCTTCTCCGGCTGCATCTTCACGATTGTCTCCAGCAGTGTCTCGTCACAGCCCTTTCTCGGTGGATCCACAACGATCACGTCTGCATGAGCTGTCTTGCCATTATGCTCTCGCTCATACTCTGCATAATATTCCGGCAGAACTTCTTCTGCCTTCCCAACGAAAAATTCTGCGTTATCAATCGCATTGATCTTTGCATTTTCTTTGGCATCATCGATTGCCTGTGGCACAATCTCAACTCCGTAAACCTGTTTTGCCTTCTGAGCAAGGAAGAGGGAAATCGTTCCGATTCCGCAGTACAGATCCCACACGGTTTCATCACCTTTGAGGTCTGCATACTCAAGTGCAAGTCTGTATAGTTTCTCTGTTTGTACCGGATTTACCTGATAGAATGATAATGGGGAAATCTGATATTTTACATTTCCGATATAATCTGTAATATATCCCTGTCCCCAGAGAATTTCATAAGAATCTCCCATAATTACATTATCTCTTCGTGTATTCGGACTGATCGTGATACTTGTCATGCCCTCAATCTGAATAAGCTTTTCAATCAGACGCTCTGCTTTCGGAAGTCTCTTTCCGTTGACCACAAGACAGACCATAATTTCTTTTGTCTTGAATCCATAGCGGATCAATACATGCCGGATCAGACCTTTTCCAGTCTTCTCGTCATACGATTTGATCTTGTTTTCACGCATATATTGTAAAATGATCTCGAGAATCTCTTTGTTCTTCTCTACACCAAGAGCGCAATCTGTGTTTGCAATGATATCATGTGTTCTTCCGGCATAGAATCCCGTGATCGGATTGCCTTCTTTGTCCGCTCCGAAAGGGAACTGTGCTTTATTACGATAACCAAACGGATGCTCCATTCCAACAACCGGCTGCATCACTGTATCGATCTGGTCTTTTGTGAACCCACCGATTCGTTCCAGATTGCCACGAATCTTCTGGTCTTTAAACACAAGCTGACGATCATAAGACATTTCCTGGATCTGGCAGCCTCCGCATCTTCTGGCAAATGCACACTTTGGTTCTACGCGATATTCTGACGGTGTGATAACTTTCATCAATCTGGCATAGCCATAATTCTTCTTTGCCTTCATGACTTTCGCTTCAACCACATCACCGATCACTGCGTCTTTGATAAAGAGCGTGTAGCCATCCACATGGCCAATTCCTTCCCCGCTCACTCCGATATCTGTTATTTCAACTGTTACAATATCATTCTTGTTCATTCTTTTCTCTCTTCTATTTTACTCTTAATTATACAAAGATGTTGGGGTCAAAAGGTATTTTGACCCCTATGATACACGGATTGCTTCGCATTTCATGCTCTCGCAATCCTAAAACACCTCAAATCCGCTCATTTTTCTACGAAAAATGGCTACTTTTCGGTGTTTTGCGGGTCAATAAGTCATGCTTTTTCATGCAAGCAAGAAACGCATGACCTTTTGACCCTTGTATCATACAAATAGCCACTGCTCACATAGATTCTGCAAACAGTGACACTTGTTGTTCTCATTGTTAGATTTAATCCTCAGATGCTCTTCTTAAATTAGACTCAAACAGACGATTATATCCAAGCCATTCTGTTCCTGTTTTTCCTTTAAACAGTTCTGTCAATGTCTGAAGCTTTGCATCTGTTGAATCTGCCATATTCAGTGCCACTGCCTCTGCCAGTGCCGGTTTCTTTGGAGAACCGTATTCCAGTTCACCGTGATGTGCAACGATACAATGCTTGAGTTCATGAGCAAGCTTCACCGGAAAGTCCGGGATAGAACGAATCGCATCATCGATCATCTCGACACCGATCACGATATGGCCGATCAGTTGTCCCTCATCTGTATAATCATTGTCCGGAAAATCAGAAAGTTCTTTCACTTTTCCAATATCATGGAGAATTGCAGAGCTAAGGAGCAGATCTCTATTCAAAATAGAGTAGCTTGTTGCAAAATAATCACACATACGAGTTACACTGAGTGTATGCTCAAGCAATCCTCCGGAAAATCCGTGATGTACTGTCTTCGCTGCGGAATGTGCCTTGAATTTTTTGATAAACGCTTCATCTTTTATATAGTAGAATTCCAACACCTGTCTTAAATATTTGTTAGAAATCTGACGAATATAAGCTGTCAGTTCCTCGTACATTCCATCTACACTCTTATCTGTTGTCGGCATATAGTCTGCCGGATTGTATTCTCCCTCTTCCGCCTTTCTGATCTGACGGATGTTCAACTGAAGATTTCCGTTATAATTGATCACATCTCCAAAAACTTCGATAAAGTCCTTCTCATCATAATCTGCGATTCCCTGGGAGTTCGGATCCCATACTTTTCCATCTAATGTTCCTGTTTTATCCTGAAGAATCAGATTATCATACGGCTTTCCATTTCTCGTCTCTGCGGAACGTTTTCCTTTACAAAGATATACATTCCTGATTGTTTCTCCCTCGCATAATCCATCTATAAATCTCATTTTCTGCCTCTTTCACTTGTTATTCTTTACTTTCAATCGTAACATCAAATTTAATATCTACATATCCTTCAGATCCTCGGCGTTTCCCTTCCACTTTGATCTGATCTCCTACTTTCAGTGTCAACATCAGTTTACGGTAAGCACTCATGCTTACAATTTTCTCTCCATTCACAGAACAGATCACATCTCCACTCTGTATGCCCGCTGCCATTGCAGGTGAATCTGCTGCCACGTCAATCACATAGACTCCTGACGGCATGCCCTCTTCTTCCTGAATTCCACTTGTCACTGCTGTTCCTGACACACCGATATAAGGTACACTTGCACCGTTCGCTAACAGCTGAATAACCAACTTCAGATCTGAAATCGCATAAGCATTCGCAGTACGTATTCCCCGGTCTTTCCAAATATCAGAAGAAATCATTCCGATCACTTCTCCATCCAGATTGAATAAAATACCTGTTCCATCGGATGCACTGCTCATATCGGTCGCAATCACACTATACTCTCCGTCGCGTCCGATTTCTTTATAGTTTGACGAACTGACAATTCCGTAACCGCTTCCTCCGGCATAACCGAAAATATTTCCCAGTGCGAATATAACATCACCCTGTTCTGTCAGATTCGAATTGCCAAGTGATGCTACACTTGAAGCACTCCATGTGGCATCTGAAAGGCTTTTTTTATCTACCGCAAATATTGCAAATCCACTATTTTTATCCTTTTTTTTCAGGCTTGCCTTATATTCTGATTTATCTGAAAATGTAACGCACCACTCTTTTGCATCTTCGCAGATCGAAGCATAGGACAAAATCAGTATCTCCTGTCCGTTATCTGCAACGATCACACCCGATACACTCTCATCAATTCCGGTCGCTTCTGCATTCCAGTTCTCCTGTTCTGCTCCTTTCGTAACAGATACCACACTCTTCTTCGCTGTCAGTGCTTTCTCATATGCTTTGGACATCATCTGTACATAACTGATCTCCTGCTGATTCTGCGCGTCATTCTGCTCTGTCGTGTCGTCACCTTCTGCTGAATCTTCCCCTGACTGATCGTCCTCCTGAATTGTCACAACTTGTGTCTTTTCTGGAAACAACTTCTGTGCAAGCGGACGCAACGCAAAGAATCCCAGGCATGCAGAGCCTCCTAAAACCAGTCCGCATATTGCAATCCGGATGAGCTGTTTCATTCCTTGCTGTCTGCTGATCTTCTTTGGTTTTATTGTCTCTTCAAGAAATGCAAAAGATTCCTTTTCCTCTGACTGTTCTAAATTTTTCCCATCAGGACCCTCTTCCGGAACCTGACCATTACTTTTCTTTTCTGACATTGACATGAACCTCATTCGTGACTGTTCACTTCCGTGTCAACTACAAAATCAACCGACACGGACATTTCCATTACTTAGTATAACTGATTCATATAGATTGTTCAATATCTATAAAAGCCTTTTATTTAATGAAATAATAAGGTACAATAAGACTCGGAAATAGTTATTGTTCACATGTATTGTGAACAGCTACATGATTAAAAAATTAGTATTAAGTTGAAATGACAGAGGAAAATAAATGAATCAAAAAACATTATTTAAACTGGAATATGATAAGATCATTGCTCTTCTTGAAAAAGAAGCGACATCTTTCCGTGGAGGACAGCTCTGCCGTCGTTTGAAGCCAATGACCGACCTTCATAAGATCAACACTTATCAGGAACAGACTGCTGCCGCTTATACACGAATCGTGCAAAAGGGACGTATCTCGTTTGGTGACGCTGCACCGGTTGAAGAGTCCATGAAGCGTCTGGAGATTGGTGGCTCACTCAGCAGTACAGAACTTCTCCGTATTTCCCGCCTGCTTGTAAATGCAGCCAGGGTAAAGGCCTACGGAAGACATGATACACAAGAGGACGCTTGCGACTGCCTGGATGAATATTTTAACCTGCTTGAACCACTGACACCACTTTCAAATGAAATCGACCGCTGTATTATCGGCGAAGATGAATACAGTGATGATGCCAGTTCCACACTGAAGCAAATTCGTCGAAGCATTAATAACATCAATGACAAAGTACACGCCACTTTAACTACACTGGTCAACGGTTCCCTTCGCACTTATCTGCAGGATGCAATCATTACCATGCGTGGAGACCGCTATTGTGTACCTGTTAAAGCGGAATATCGTGGACAGGTACAGGGACTCATTCACGATCAGTCTTCAACAGGTTCTACTCTTTTTATTGAACCTATGGCAATCGTAAAACTGAACAATGACTTAAAAGAACTTTATGCAAAGGAACAGGAAGAGATTCAGGTAATTCTTGCGAATCTAAGTGAAGAAGCCGCACAATATATCGAGGAAATCCGTGTGGATTACCGTTCTCTGACGGATCTTGACTTCATTTTTGCACGAGGTGCTCTGGCAATGTCCATGCGCGCCAGCCGGCCGCTTCTGAATGAAGAGGGACGTATCCGTATCCGTGAGGGACGTCACCCACTGCTCGATCCGAAAAAGGTTGTTCCGATCACCGTGACACTTGGGGAAGACTTCACACTGCTGATCATCACCGGACCAAATACCGGCGGTAAAACTGTTTCTTTGAAAACGGTCGGCTTGTTCTGTCTGATGGGACAGTCCGGACTTCACATTCCTGCCGGAGACCGCAGTGAACTGGCTGTATTCCATCAGATTTATGCAGATATCGGAGATGAACAGAGTATTGAGCAGAGCCTTAGTACATTCTCTTCTCATATGACCAATATTGTCTCTTTCCTTAAGAAAGTAGATGAACGTTCGCTGGTTCTCTTTGATGAACTTGGAGCCGGTACAGATCCAACGGAAGGTGCCGCACTTGCAATTTCTATTCTGTCCCATCTTCACCAGAGAGGAATCCGTACAATGGCTACCACACACTACAGCGAGTTAAAAGTCTATGCACTTTCCACTCCGGGTGTGGAGAATGCCTGTTGTGAATTCGATGTAGAAAGTCTTCGTCCGACTTACCGTCTGCTGATCGGTATTCCTGGTAAAAGTAATGCATTTGCAATCTCCGGGAAATTAGGTCTGCCGGATTATATTATTGAAGATGCAAAGAAACGGCTCAGTGAACAGGACGTTTCCTTTGAAGATCTTCTTACTGATCTTGAGACAAGCAAACGGACGATTGAAAAGGAACAGGAAGAAATCGCACGATTGAAGAAAGAAGCGGAAGACCTGAAAGCCCAGGCGAAACAGCGCCAGGAGAAATTAGATGATCAGCGCGACCGCATTTTACGCGAGGCAAATGAAAAAGCAAACGCTATTCTGCGTGAAGCAAAAGAAATTGCAGACAAGACGATCAAGGATTTCCGTAAATTCGGCAAGGAAAACATTTCTGCTTCCGAGATGGAAAAGGAACGCGAGAAGCTGCGTAAGAAGATCAAAGATACAGCATCTGCGTCTGCAATGAAAGCACAGAAACCAAAGAAAGAGCACAAAGCATCTGACTTCAAGCTCGGAGAATCTGTCAAAGTTCTCAGCATGAACCTGACAGGAACCGTAAGCTCTCTACCTGATGCCAAAGGGAATCTTACCGTACGTATGGGAATCCTCAGTTCCCAGGTCAACATTTCTGATCTGGAGATTATCGAGGAAGTCTCTCCATATGCACCGAAGAAAATGAACCGTACTTCAAAAGGCAAAATCAAAATGGGAAAATCTCTTTCTGTCCGGCCTGAGATCAATCTGCTCGGACGTACTGTTGATGAAGCCGTTGCTGAGCTAGATAAATACCTGGATGACGCAATCCTCGCTCACCTGAATACTGTCCGCGTAGTTCACGGAAAGGGAACCGGAGCACTCAGAAAGGGAATTCATGAATATCTGCGTCGTCAGAAACATGTAAAATCCTATCACCTTGCCGAATTTGGTGAAGGTGACGCAGGTGTAACAATTGTAGAACTTGGCTAATTATTTTAAACAGTTACCAACTACCTTATCATGGTTAATGGGGGAAAAAGAATGTTTGGAAAACAAAAAATCCTAATCGTAGATGATGATGAGAATATCGCTGAACTGATTTCTCTTTATCTCACAAAAGAATGTTTTGATACAAAATTAGTATATGATGGAGAAGATGCGCTTGCAGCTTTTGACAGCTATCAACCAAATCTGATCCTTCTTGATCTGATGCTTCCGGGAATTGACGGGTATCAGGTCTGTCGTGAGATTCGTTCCAAAGCTGCCACACCGATTATCATGCTTTCTGCAAAAAGTGAAGTATTTGACAAAGTTCTCGGACTGGAACTCGGAGCGGATGATTATATCATGAAGCCATTTGACCCTAAGGAAATGGTTGCCCGCGTAAGAGCTGTCCTGAGAAGATATCAGGTTGGACAACAGAATGATACTTCTGTTGAAAAAACAAAATGTGCAGAGTTTGACGGATTGACGATCAATCTTACAAACTACTCTGTTGTGTGTGACGGACATCCTGTTGATATGCCGCCAAAAGAATTAGAACTCCTTTACTGTCTTGCTGCATCACCGAATCAGGTATTCACAAGAGAGCAGCTCTTAGACCGTATCTGGGGCTATGAATATATCGGAGACACTCGTACCGTTGATGTTCATATTAAACGTCTGCGTGAAAAGATCAAAGACCATCCTCACTGGAATATCAGTACTGTATGGGGAATCGGTTACAAATTTGAGACAAAATAAACTTTAAATTATCGGTCCCGGATACTGTAAACAGCGTCTGGTGACCGATAAGTACTCAGGGAGAAATTATGAAAGCAGTTCTGCATTTAAAATTTATTGTACTTTACATTATCTTCGGGTTTCTGTGTATTTTCACAACAGCAACATTAACCACAGAACTGATCACCGAACGTCTGGAAAAAGATACTTCACAGACATTATACAGAGAAGCGACCATGATTGCGGATAATTATCTGCCTTCCTATTTTTCAAACGAATCTTCCAGCTGGGCTGTTCATTCTCAGTTATCTGCCATGAAGACGTATCTTAATTCTTCTCTGTGGTTTGTGGAAAAAGATGGTACGATGATCACTTCTGCCAACCTGAAGGATACTACTGCGCCACAATCAATTACTGATTTTGATCCGGCCGAAATTGGGAGCAACCAGTACATGATCGGAACCTATCATAATTATTTTCGGGAAGATATGATTACGGTAATGGCTCCTGTCACGCAGGGATTTTATACAAAGGGATATCTTATCATTCACAGCCCGGTCTCTCTGATCGACGAAAGATGCCGCACGCTGATGGTTCCGGTCTATATTTCTCTTGGGGTTATTTTCCTGTTGTCCTTCATCTTCCTGCTCGGATTCCATTTCTTCGTCCATCGGCCATTGTTGCTGATCACAGAAGCTGCGAAGCAATATGCCATGGGCAATCTGGATTACGAAATTCCGGTAAACAGGCATGATGAGATCGGGTATTTATCTGCATCACTGAATTATATGGCTACACAGCTGAAGGATTCTGATGATTATCAGAAAAAGATCGTAGCAAATGTATCCCACGATTTCCGTTCCCCGTTGACTTCAATTAGGGGGTATGTAGAAGCAATGGCAGACGGAACAATCCCACCAGAGCTTCATGAGAAATACTTAAATATCATTCTCTTCGAAACGGAACGACTGACTGACCTGACAACGGATCTTCTTACTTTGAACGAATTTGATACAAAAGAGCTCCTGCTCAATAAGACTTCCTTTGATATTCAGGAGATGATCAAACATACTGCCCAGTCTTTCGAGGGTGTCTGTACTCAGAAGCATATATCCATTAAGCTCTTTCTACTGTCTGAACAGATCAATGTAATGGCGGACCGACGCAAAATCCAACAGGTTCTTTATAATCTTCTGGATAATGCGATTAAATTCAGTGAGAATGACTCTTCTATTACAGTAGAAGTAACAACGAAAAATGATAAAATCTTTGTTTCCGTAAAAGATCATGGAATCGGAATCTCAAGAAAGGAAATCAATAAGATTTGGGAGCGTTTCTACAAATCAGATCTTTCCCGTGGAAAGGATAAGAAAGGAACCGGACTTGGACTTTCGATCGTAAAAGAAATCATACAGGCTCACGATGAACATATCAATGTGATCAGTACAGAAGGGGTTGGCACCGAATTTATTTTTTCTTTAAGCAAAGCTTAAAGGACAACGTGAACAGAACAAAGAATGTGCCTTGGCACATTCTTGCGCCTGCGGCGGTCGCTTGCGACACCTACCTTGTACGCCGCAGTGCGCATCCTGAGCGGAGCGTTTTTTTATATTAGGAAAGGACTTTCCTAATATAAAATAAAAAACATCAGGATTTTATTACTTCTATATTTCTGAATTTCAGAATGAAGTATAAAACCTGATGTTTTTATTTTACCTGACAAGCTCTTTTCTTTTATGAAATTGTTCGACTTATTTTCAACTTATTCGTAAAGGAACGGTGTTATCGTATCGTCATTCATATTGTCTGCTGTCACCCACACATATCCTGTGTTGACCTCAGCTTCATTTCCAATCTCAAGAACTGTACGTGCCGCTGCAACTACTGTCGCATATCCCATTCCAAAAGGATTCTGCACAATAAGTCCATCCACCTTTCCATCTTTCAATGCATTGACCTGCTCTTTTCCCGCATCAAACCCCACTAATGTAATATGTTTTTCTGCATCAAGCTGATCCATCGTCTTAATTGCAAGCTGGGTTACTGTCTCGTTCGTAGCAATACATCCTTTTAAATCAGGATGTTTCTCCATATAATATCGAATTGCATCTTCATCACTCATCTTTGCCGCGCCATCGTTGACCTGCTGCATCTTCTCGGACAATTCATTGTCCACTTCCTGTGCTGTCTCATTCGCACTTTCGTCTGCTGATGAAGAAGCCGCATTCGATGCTGCATCTGCAATTGTCTCGGAAGCATCACCTGTTCCTGTTGTCTCTTCCTTCTTTTCTCCTGCTTCTGCGGCTGCCAGTTCTTCTGGTGTTACCCCGACCTGTTCAGCTACAATCTGTTTCTTCAACATTTCCAGCTGATCCAGATAAATTGTCTCTGTAACAGTCACATTCGGATGATTTGCTGCAAGTTCATTTTTGATTCCTGCCTCACGCTCTTTCGCCGTATCTGATACTGTATCATGCACAAGCAACAGAATCTCCCCACTGTCACCGATCTTCTCACAGAAATTCTTTGTTCCTGTTGTTGCCGCTTCTATATTATTCGTTTTGCAAGTACTTTGGATATTCTGATAGCTGTTTCCTGAATCAAATGCTACGATCGGAATTCCATTCTCAATCGCAAGATCAAACTGGACGGAGCATGCGCTTGCATCTACACTGGAAATTGCGATCACATCCGGATAACGTGCAAGCTCTTCATCCAGAATATTCACCTGCTGATCGATATTATCATTCTCATCCGGTGCACTGTATAATACTTTCACCTTATCATTTCCGGAATAGCCAAGTGCTGTATTCAAGTCAGTTGCTGCCTGCTCTACCCCTGCCTTTACCTGATTCCAATATGGTGTTGAAGATCCCCTTCCGATTACAGAAATATAAGTTCCAGGTTCCAGATCCAGATTGTCTGCCGATGCATATACAGAAGATTTAATTGCATCCAGATTCGCCTGATATACCGGTGCTTCTGTCTTATCCCCTGTAAAAACCGGATCATCTGCCTTCTTTCCGCAGCCGGCTGCAAGTACCGTCATACAAAGTGCTGCCGCAATCGCTGCTCTTACATTTCGTTTCCGCATAACTTTCTCCTTCTTTTCATTTACACAATTTTATCTCTATGTTTTCTACTTTTTAACTCTCAATCCATTATGATACACGAATCCTTGAAAAATGGAAGAGATAATTTCTTAAAATCTCGTGAATTTTCGTTTTTTTACTAATTTAATATAGAAATCTTCTATTTTCCACGTTCACAAATTTCATGAAACTAACTTACAAATTACTCAAATAAATACATCAGGAACTCTTGTATATTTCCCCGTCTTGTATTAAAATGAGGATAACGAAAAGGGAAAAACCTATCGTAATCCAAAAAAGGAGGGTACATACAATGGCACACGTAATTAGTGATGAATGTGTAAGCTGTGGATCTTGCGAAGCTGAATGTCCAGTAGGAGCTATTTCTCAGGGAGCAGAGCATTATGAAATTGATGCTGACGCTTGTGTAGATTGTGGAGCATGTGCAGCTCAGTGTCCAGTAGGAGCTATTTCTGAAGGCTAATCATTCGAAATAAGAAGCATATACAAAGAACCTGCCAACAGCAGGTTCTTTTGCATATTCAGGCAAACTCATGCGCAGTAT
>OHGK01001748.1_pt1 | contig 10962 bp, 11 predicted proteins | sample 1567671 | NCBI WGS metagenome assembly OHGK01 (sample SAMEA3879577, study PRJEB24766) | human gut metagenome | biome: human-associated habitat; feature: feces | place: USA | collected 1985/1987 | reverse complement strand
CGTGGAAAACGACCTTTCCGCCTTCCTTCGCAAGCTGGCCCATATCCATACCAGCACCCCCGCCCTATGCCACGGAGACTATGGCATGAAACTGCTTACCAACCGGCAGTACATCTTCCAGCGCGCCTATAAAGGCCAGCGGGTCCTGGTGGCCATCAATGCGGACAGCGTCCCCTTTACCGCCCATTTTGACGCCGGCGCCGGCCAGGCTGTGGATCGATTGACCGGCCTGCCTCACGACTTTGGCGGCGGTAGCTTGCTGCCTCCCTATAGCGTTGCCTATTGGGAGTTGGAAGCACAGGCGTAAACCCAGCGCTCCGTTTGAACGGAGCGCTTTTTCCAGGGCGCTACAGCTTGCATATCATAGGCCTTTCCAGTATAATGTATGGAAGTATGGCTATGCGGCACAGATCTCCCTTTTTTGACGATTAACGTCTCTGGATCGTACCGCATTGCACAAATTTAACAAAAGGAGTATTTATGTCTTACCAGATCGTAACAGACGCCACGTCTGACCTGACGCCTGACCTGTTAGCCGGCCTACCGCCTCTAGCCGTGGTACCGATGCCGGTGAACATCGATGGCGAGCCCCATTCCTTTGGACCCGGGGGCGATCTTGCGGCGGATTCCTTTTACGGCATCTTGCGCAATGGCAGTTTTGGCTCTACCTCTATGATCAATCCCGTCACCTATATGGAGGTATTTGAGCCCATTTTGCAGCGTGGGGAAGATTTGGTCTATTTTTGCTTCTCCTCCGGCCTTTCTGGCACCTACCAAGGTGCATTGTTATGCATGGATGAGCTGCGGGAAAAATATCCCCAACGCAAGCTGTGTTATGTGGATACCCTATCCGCTTCCATTGGGGAAGGCCAGCTGATCTTGGGCGCACTGCGGCAACAACAGGCGGGCCTATCCCTGGATGCCTTGGTACAATGGGCCGAAGCCCATCGGTTGGGGGTTTGCCACCTATTTATGGTGGATACCTTTGAGCACCTGCGCCGGGGCGGTCGGGTTTCCGCAGCCGTGGCGGTTGCAGGCACAGCCCTACAGATCAAGCCTATGCTTTTTGTGGATGACAAGGGCCTTTTAGAAGTCAGCGACAAGCCCCGGGGCCGGAAGCGAGCTACCCAACGGCTGCTGGATCAGTTTGCCAGCCTTTTCGATCCCCAGGTAGACGGTACGGTATTTGTGGGCCATGGGGATTGCCCGGACGAAGCCCAGGCACTTAAGGCGGCTGTATTGGCCCTTCATCCCAAAGCCACGGTGCACATTGCCTCCGTTGGCCCTGTGATCGGGTCCCATACTGGGCCCGGCATCCTGGCCCTCACCTTTTTCGGCAAGACCCGAGATCCTCGCAACGTGTAATTCCTGTTTTCGTTCCGCTATCATTCCTATGTTCCCTTGGGAGGCGCCTTGCCTCCCTTTTTTGTGGGCGCAGGACAATTCTCCCCGGTCTCCGGAGCCGTGCGGGGGGCGGCGGCGGGCGCGCTGCGCGCGCCCTGCATATCCTCAATAAAACGTCGCCACTTCTTCCTCCGGCTTTTCCGCTGGTTCGACGGAGAGTGCTGTCAGCACTGGCCCCTTTGTGCCGTAAGCCTTGTGATATTCGATGGAGACCTTCGCCGTGAGGGTTACCCAGTCCCGCTTGTGGAGCGTTGCGGCCTCCGGCCATTTGCAGACGAGCGCGGCGTACTTGATGTCGTTCACACAGCAGGTCATCACGTGGCGGCCAACGATGAACACATCCTTGCCGAGCTTGGGCGAAAGCGCCACGACGCCTTTGAAGCGAACGGTTCTGCCGGAATATTTCCCTGCATCCTCGGTGATGTCGCGGTACCAAAGGGCATAGTCCCCATCCGCGATCTCGATGATAGGCGCGTTGAGGTCAAAGGGCAGCGGATCCTCGATCTCGTCGTATTCCACCTTGCCGTTCGGGTATTCAAATGCGATGTTCGTCCGGCGCGACGTTGCGCGGACGATCTTGTGGAATATGAGCTTGTCGGTTTCATCGCTCGTGCGGTTGAATACCACAAGTTCACAGCTTTTGAGCTTGTCCACCACGAGCGGACGCATGTTCGAGTTGTAATTCAAAAATGTGCGCGCGTCCACGAACAGGAACTCCTGATAGATGCTCCAATCCTCCGGCATGTGCTGATAGAGCGAATCCAGCATCCACATGCCGTTGTATTCCACGAGGACGCGGGTGGCCCTGTGCTTCTTTTGCAGCGCGGCAAGGCGCGTTGCGGCAAGGCCGCTTTCCTCCTCGATCATCTCGATGAACACGTTGACGCCCGCGAAGGTATCCGGGGTATATTCCTCCTCGCCCTCCTCGCACAGCAGCAGCAGTGTGCGTTCGCCCGCGTTGAAACGCTTATCCTCCAGCGTCTCCTGGATGAAACGCGTTTTTCCCGCTTCCAGGAAGCCGGTGAACAGATAAACCGGAATCTCCATAGCCATACCGCCTCCGCGTCAGCGCGTCGGGAAGAGCGCCGCAAGCGCGGCTTCGTTGAGCTTTGAGCCGATCACGCAGAGCCTGCCGGTGATAGGCGCGGGGCCTTCGCGCACCTCGCTTTCGCCGGGCACAAGGTCAAAATGCAGCCACTTGCCGCACGTGCAGGCGACCATGCCCTTTGCGCGGAGCACGAGGCCGTATTGCGCCTCATTGCTGAGCGCCGCGAGCGCGTTCTCGAGCTCTTCCCGGCTGAACTTGTGGGTCGTCTCGATTCCCCAGCTTACAAACACCTCGTCAGCATCGTGGCCATGATGGTGGTGATGGTCATGATGATGGCCGCAGGAACATGCCTCGTGCTCATGGCCATGTTCGTGTTCGTGTTCATGTTCATGTTCATGTTCATGGTCATGGTCATGTTCATGGTCGTGGCCGTGCTCATGGCCGTGTTCGTGTTCATGGTCATGCTCATGATGATGGCCGCAGACGGGGCATACTTCATCCTCCTCCGATTCGGAAGCGAGCTGCGTCAGCGCAGCCGCGAGCGTATCCTTGCGCTCCATAGCGGCGAGGATCTGCGCGCCGTCAAGCTGATCCCAAGGGGTTGTGACGATCACGGCGGAGGGGTTATGCTCCCGGAGCAGCGCCACTGCCGTGGAGAGTTTGTCCTCCGGGATGGAATCCGTGCGGGAAAGGACGATCGCGCCTGCATGCTCCACCTGGTCGTTGAAGAATTCGCCGAAGTTCTTCATGTACAGCTTGCACTTGTTGGCGTCCACTACGGCGGTGAAGCTGTTGAGCGCAAGCTCCTTGGAGTCCACGCCCTGCACGGCGCGGATCACGTCGCTCAGCTTGCCTACGCCGGATGGTTCGATGAGGATGCGGTCCGGTGCGAACTGGGAGAGCACCTTCTTGAGCGCTTCCGCGAAGTCACCCACGAGGCTGCAGCAGATGCAGCCGGAGTTCATCTCGGTGATTTCCACGCCGGAATCCTGCAGAAACCCGCCGTCCACGGCGATATCGCCGAATTCGTTTTCAATTAAAACAAGCTTTTCGCCCGCGTATGCTTCGCGGATCAGCTTTTTGATGAGCGTGGTTTTGCCGGCGCCCAGGAAACCGGAAAAAATATCGATTTTCGTCATTCCATTTCTTCTTTCCGCAGCCCTTGCTGCATGTTTTTCTAACCCTGAATTATAACGCTGAATCCCCGAAAATACAAGCGGTGTGCTCGGAATTGAGCATCATTCTGCAGGCGTTTCTCCAACCGGCAACTCCACGATGCCCGAGACGCTCCAGCTTTCGCAGGAATACCAGAAATAACCGGCATGTTCCGCCCCCGCTTCGTCCCAATAGCGTATGAGCATGGCGTCGTCCTCCCGCCACTGCACGAAAGTGTATTGCGCGCCTTCCGCGACGCCGAAAAGCAGGCTGACGTTTATGGTATGGTTGCCGGCGTAATCGTCTATCACGAGCCGCGTGCCCTCCGCATCCCGCATGGATACGGCGAGATACCGCCCGCTGGGCGACCACCACATGCCGCCGAACTCTGCGCCCAAATAAGTTGTTAAGTAATAGCCGCGATCGCGGCTGGTGCAGACGGTTTTGAGCGTAAAGCCGCCGGCCTTTGGGAAGATGCCGGTCACGTCGCCGCGATAGGCCGTGGCGGTCATGTTGCCATCCGGCGCGGCTTCGCGTGCCGCGATGTGAAAATACCCTTTGCTGAGCAGCACGAGTAGGCAGATTATCGTGCCAAGCAGCAGCGCGGCGATGGAAAATGATGCCGTCCGCTTCATGGTGCGGCGCTTTTCCCGGAAAAGGGCTTTTTTGTAATCCAGGCTTTGCGCGGCGGCTTCCTCAGAAAGCGGGGCCTGCATGCGCGCGAGCTCCGCCCGGCAGGCGGGGCACTCCTTCACATGCGTCTCGATGAGCGCAGCGCTTTCCGCGCTCGCAAGCCCGTCCACGTACAGCGGGAGCAGATCCCGGACGATGCTGCAGTTCGTCATGGCGTTTCCTCCAATTCGTTTAAAATCATGGCCTTCGCGCGGAAAAACGTTACGCGCGCCCAGGTTTCCGTCCTGCCCAGCGCATCGCCGATCTCCCGAAACGGGAGGCCGGAAAGCCGGAGGAAGAACGCTTCCCGGTAAGGCTCCCGGAGCTTCTTTGCGGCGGCAAGCGCCGCATGGGCTGTCTCCCGGTCGAGAAAACAGTCCTCGAAAGGGACGGCCTCCGCAGGAATATCCTCCGGGAAGGGCGCATACCGCTTTTGCCGCCGGACTTCGCTGAAATACAGGTTTTTTGCGATGGCGCACAGCCAGGTGGAAGGCTTGCAGCACCCGTCATAGCGCGCCGGCTTTTGCAGCGCGCGCAGGAACGTCTCGGCAGCAAGTTCCTCCGCAATGGCTGCGCTGCCGGAAAGGGAGAGCAGGTAGCCGTAAACGATCCGATAATTGTCCCGGTAGAAATCCTCGCGCGTCATCGGCATCCTCCTTTCCCAGTTGTTAATGAAACGCCGCAGCGCGCGTTTCGTTACAAGGCGCCTTGCCTTAAATTTTAACGGCGTGTGCGGGGGACGATACAGGAAGCGTTTTGAAAATTTTGCTGCACAACGAGCGGTAGGACTGCGTGCTGTGTTCCACACCGGCCTCCGACACACTCATATTCGCCTCTTCAGCCATCGTGAGCTGCTATACCTTGGAAACGCTCGGCGCGGCGGAATAGAGGGTGCATAAAAACGGACGCGCAGGCGTCCGCTTTGGGCTCCCAATACAAACGTGTACATCCCCCTCTAGACGCACGGCGCAGAAGGGCGTTTCAATACGCAGGGGAAAACTAAACTGTGGATTTAGACATCGCTATTTTAATTTCAAATAATAAGGTTTGATTTTCTCTAAAAATGCGGTATCCTTTTCTTCCTCAACACTTAATACTGTCAAGTCAATCGGTAACCCACTTGCCTTTTCTAGTTTATCTGAAATCAATCTCAAGTCATTACCAATTCTTCTTGAGTATTCCGTATAGATAACCAATATATCAATGTCGTTATGAGGTGTGCCGGAGTTGAGTACAGAACCAAACAAATATACATGTTTGAAAGAACTAAATAGGGACATATGCACTCTTATCAATTCTCGGATATCATTGTCCAATTTCATTAATGTATCCATAAAATGCATCCATATCCAACAATCTCACATTCATTTGTTCTGCCAATTCATACGCTTGCTTTGATATGCAAGACGCCCCATTCCAATTATGTAGATTGACAATAACACTGTTTTTTTCCGGTGCAAGATCCATTAAACTTGCTTCGCTCAAGCAATATTCGTAAACAAAGATTAACTTTGTGTTTTGTATCATAATTTCTCTCAGATTGATGTCACTTAAAAAAAGATAGTTGACCTTTCTAGAACGAATATATTTTAAGGCATAATTTAAGCTCTGGAGCCGAACCTTTACTGCCCTAAAGCAACCATAGTCATAGTACAATTGCCTCAGTTTTGGCGCATCGTCCCAATACACGCGAACCGATTGACCATCTTCGATCATTTGAATGTATGGACGAGCAATATCTATAGCCACTGTTTCAAATTTGCTCTGCAACTTTAGTTTCTCAATTAGGATTTCTAGCGACTCTGTGAATGGAAGAATCGAATCCTCCACAGGTTTAATGCCGAACATAGAATTTATTTCTGGAGGGAAAAATATTTCTCGACTTTTCTCTTCATTGAGGCGCGTGGCTTCAAATTCGTCCACATGGGCGATAAAGGAGTGAACATATGCCAAATTGGAAAGAGATTCATCTCGGTGGCGTTGGATTAGATTTAGGTTTGCGGTAAGTAATGTTTTTAGCTTTCTGTTGTTTGCCAGTATCTTGCCCTCAAATTTATCCCAGAGTTCTCGATGGCCTTTCAGATAATAGTTTTCAAAAATCGTTTTATTCTCCAAAAGGAGAGGCGCAACTTCATGTTTCAACTCTTCAAATGTTGCGAATTTCTTGTCAAGCACCCTCTCAAGTTCTTCTTTACGGGCTTTTTTCCATCTCAAAACTTCTTCCGGGGGAAAAGCGTGATTTTTGTCAAAATCAGTATGACAAGTTGGACACAGCAAGACTAAATTTTCAAAGGAATTATCTGCCGTTTCACAATAGGGATCAATATGCGCTTTTTCAATTACATCACCATTTTTACGGAACAGTTCTCGCCGACAACTAGGGTTCATACACCGTCCCATTGATTCTGCGTATAATCTTCTTTTTACATCCTCACTAATATATCTACTACACATCGAACACACGCCCTTACCTATTATTTTGTATAACTGCTACAATAAACTTTGAAAGCAGACCAGTTTATACTTGGTCATATTATAGTAGGCAAAGCGACAAATTGAAATAGCTTTTTCTTTTTATTATACCACAAAACATGCCTCAAATTGTGAGGTGCGTTTTAAAAAGCCCGTTCCAAACGGAACGGGCGAGGGGAGGTATGCTTGAATGACAGAGACACGTTGATTCAGTCGTGGCAAACGAAAAGGGCTTGCTTCGGTTAAGAAACAAGCCCTTTTCGTTGTCCTATGGTGGAGATAAGCGGGATCGAACCGCTGACCTCTTGAATGCCATTCAAGCGCTCTCCCAAAGCTGATGCTTACATACCCCCGTGATCCTCTAATTCCGAGGATCAGGGGGGCGTTTTGCGTGAATGCATATAGAATCACTTGATTTTATTCGCTTTTCCGTTTATCATAAATACAGTTTTCTGTGGTAAGAGGCAACAGGAACTTCTTGCATAAGGCACGTTGATCGTGCCGCATTGGATAAATGAATGTCAGGGGTGTGCGAAATGGTGAAAGAAATGTGCGAACTGGAAAATTATGAATATGTACAAAAAGGCTTCCGGGTGTTGGTTGGCTCTATGTCTGGCTATCTGGGGCAGGTGCTGCGCAGGACTTATCAGGAAGCGTGGTGGACAGAAGTATTGCGCACCCTGTCTGATCAGTGGGATCTTCCCGCTGACGGTACCTACGGGGAACTGGTGGATTCTCTGGACATCGCAAACTGTATCCGATTACTGGACAGAATGTGGAATCCTGTATTCCGTGGACAGTTGAATCCCAACTGCCGTACCTGGGCCAAGGAGCTGATGGGTGTGCGAAATATTGTTGCACATATCGGCCAGCAGGATCTGGAACAGCCTATGGCAGAACGTGCGCTGGATACCATGGCGCTTCTGTGCAAGGAGATTGACCCGGAGGGTGCTGAGGAGATTCGGGATATTTACCGCCAGGTGCGCGCCAAGGCGGAAGGGAACCGCCCTGCCGCTTTTTCTGGTCTGGCCCAGCCTGAGACAGATTCCAACCGTGGAGCTTTGGCAGAAGGCAGCCTCCTTCGCCTGGTGGGGACAGATATGGTCAAAAAGACCACCCTTACCAGAAAAGTGACCTATGGTGGTAAGACTGTGGTGTATCCTGTGTATCAGGTTCGGTTGGATGTTCTTTTCTATAACGATCAGAATGACCGAATTGCCACATGGATTTCCCGGTATGAATCCGAAAATGGCAAGGATTCCCTCAATGATCTGAATGTAGAGATTTATAACCGCATTATTGAAAACTTCATCACCGAAAGCAATCCCGAGGCCATCCAGAAAACCCAGAAAAATATTGCTCTGGTAGGCCAGAGAGAGCCGGGTGTGACCTTAGCGGATGGCCGCATTGTGGACGGCAACCGTCGTTTTACCTGTCTGCGGCGGATGCAGCGGGAATCTGCAGATCCTGTTTACTTTGAAACGGTTATCATGGAAATGGATATCCGGGAGGATAAAAAGCAGATTAAGCTTCAGAACCAGAGTTCGCTTGGTTCCAGGTTCACCAAAGGACGCAAATACGAACCCTGCACATTGTGAGGAATGTATTTGCGCTGACAGAAAGAATCCCACCTGTAATCAGGTGGGATTTCTTTTGCTCAAATAACATTGATTCCCGCGGTTTTCCTGATAGACAGGATGAACCGCGGGATTTTCTTTTTCATTCCATCCCAACCTCGTTCTCTCCAATGTTCACGATCTGTATTAGTCGGTGGACAGGATGATGGCAGCAAAAATATCCCTCTTGAGTGTTATGGATTTCTTTCTGCCAAAACAGCCGATGAGCGGGAACAGCTGTTCAAGATCCTGTTGGAAATGGGCAAATATAGATCCAAGTAAATGATCAGAGGATGCTGCCATTATGGGCAGCATCCTCTTCAGTCTGTCAAATAACCCTCACTTTCAATAAGCGAAAGTGGGGGTATTCTTGTAGATGGGGCAACAACGGACGAATAGTAGCGAGAACATGGAGTCCTTCCAACTCCATTGGGCCAGTTTTTTCAGATTCATGGCAGCAAACTTGAGCCTGACCCATCTGGTAACTGCGGCCAAGCCTCGGTGGTGTGTATAACGCATGGCGTGTTTTTCTTTCGCATCCGCAAAGACCCGCTCAATGGTTTCTTTTCGCTGGGCGTAAATTTGCTTGCCTAAGTCAGTCTTTCGGATGCTCTCCACAATGTCCAGGTATTCCTGCCAGATGTGGGTTGTGAATACCTTTTGCCCTTTCTCGTTTGCCTTGCAGTAGGATTTGGAGAGACAATTGACACAGTATTTCGGAGTACTGCGGTAGATTCTTTTCCCGTCTCGGTCTGTTGTGGTATGGCGAAGCTCCTGACCGTGGGGACAGGTGAACACATCTTTTACTGGATCGTATTTGTAGTCCCAGGGGCGGTATCCTTCTTTGCTGCCTTTATATCTTGTATAGGGGAGAACCGGGATTTTTCCATCATCCAAAGTCTTCTTTGCAATCCAAGGGGTCTTATATCCCGCGTCCATGGCCACGAACTGAACATCAAATTTGCTGGTTACATCGTCATATACCTTATCCCATGCCACACTGTCATGGATATTTCCGGCAGTTACCTCTACTCCCAGAATGAAACCTCTTTTGTCACAAGCCGTATGCGCTTCGTAGGCAAATTGCCGCTCATGCTCTCCTTTTACGAACATTCCACAATCCGGGTCTGTGGTGGAAACGGTCTTTTCTACGGTTTCCCGCGAGCCTCCACCACCCTGGGGATGATTTTCATCATCGTCATCTTCAATGGGCTTCTTGCCCAGCTTTTCTCTTTCCGTGTTAACCTCTCTGCGAAGCTGCCCTGAATAGACTTTTGCCGCTTTCGCGACCTGCTCCTTCTGGAACTTTTTCTTATTTGCGCTAGCTTTGATATGTGTCCCGTCAATGAAAATTGCGCTGGGGTCCAGCATCCTGTTGTTCAGTGCCTTGTTGAGAATGTGCTCAAATATCTCACTGGTCAATTCATCCGGGAAACGCTTGCAGAAAGCATAGCTCACCGTTGCAAAGTGAGGGATATTATCCAGCAATCCGTACCCAAGAAACCACCGATATGCCACATTCACTTGGATTTCTCGGTAGGTCTGCCGCAAAGACGGTATCCCAAACAAATGCTGAATGAGTACCATCTTTATAAGCACAACTGGATCTGTACCGGGGCGGCCATTGTCATGGCAGTAGTACGGGTCCAGCCGTTCATACAGCCACTCATAATCCATGACCTTTTCAATCTTCCGCAGAAGATGGTCTTTCGGCACCAATGCCTCCAAATCCACAATGATTGGCTCATGCCGTGCGTCTTTTCTCCAGTCTTCCATGAAAACATCCCCCATTTCTTCTATTATAGCAGAAACGAGGGCGTTTGGGTAGTTCTTTGACAGACTGACAGGCACAGCAGGTTATCCTGCTGTGCCTGTTTTGGTATGTCAGCGAATCAGTACTTGGGATTGGGGCCCCACTGGTTGTCGCCGGTGCTGTCCTGGCAGAACCAGACGAGCAGGATGATCGAACCTACCAGAGGAATCAAAACAAACAGATAATATGTGCCGGGCTTGCCGATGTCGTGCAGACGGCGGACACCGAGAGCAATCGAGGGAACCAGAATGGCAAGCGTCCAGAGCCATGCGTAGTTCTTCAAAATCGCACTGGCAACCATACCGGCAAGGGCGCAAAACAGCGCAGCCCACCAATACTCGCTTCTTCTGGAACGGGTGTTGAAGTCCGCGTACTTGGTGAAGAACATCTTGATGGCATCAATGAAGCCGACGGAAGGCTTCGGCTCCCGGCCATTGGTGTAGGTGACATAGCCGCTCTTGACCTGCTGTGCGCTGTAGCCGCCATCGACCTGCTGTGCGCCGCACCCGTCGCAGAACTGTGCACCGTCGGGCAGCTGCTTGCCGCAATTCTTACAATACATAAATATCTCTCCTCTTTACATTTATTTTAGCGGGCTTTCCCGCAGTGGTACGTAGTTTATCCCTTCACGCTTCCGTCGGGGTTGAACAGGGGCAGCTTTTCCAGATAGACGAGGTCGGAACGCTCCTGCGCGTCGCCCTCAGCCAGAACGGCCATGCGTCCGCAGATGATGCCGCCCGCTTCCTCTACCAGAGTTTCCAGCGCCTTCAGGCTCTCGCCGG
>OHGK01001747.1_pt1 | contig 10963 bp, 7 predicted proteins | sample 1567671 | NCBI WGS metagenome assembly OHGK01 (sample SAMEA3879577, study PRJEB24766) | human gut metagenome | biome: human-associated habitat; feature: feces | place: USA | collected 1985/1987 | reverse complement strand
TTGTGACAAAAAGAATCCCGTATTTATGCGGGTTTCGGCGTTTCGCAAACGCCTAGGAATATATGTTATGGAAAGGATGTGAGTAGACGGATGCCTACTAAGAGACAACACTTTGTTCCACGTGTTTATATGAAAGCATGGGAAACGACAGTAGAAACCTCAAAAGAGCCGGATAAAAAGTTTAATGGTGTTTATGCGTTTAATAATTCTAATATTGGAGGGGGCGCAAATAGGAATTCTGTTCTTTGGAAACCGCATCTTTACACTATAAATTTTAAATTTTCTTATATATGCAGGTCATGTCCTAAAGTAAAAAATGAATTTGTTTCAAAGATATATGATTTATTGAGGACTGGATTTCGACGGCCGATTTATGGGAAATTAGATTATAGTATTATCAAGACAAAAAACAGTATTGAAAAACATTTTTTTGAAATAGATGATTGGGAATTTTATTATAATGATGGGAATTTGGCAAGTAAATCATCCATAAAAAATCAGATTGAAGAATTAAATTGCTATATTCTTGAAGATTCTTTTGATAATTTTTGGGAAAATAACTGGGAGAATGTTTATAACAAATTCATAGTCTCTGTTCATAATGGAACGCCAATTGGTTTGGGAAAAAGCGAAAGAATTATTCCTATAGATATAGCAAATGATATGCTTACATCATTTTTTATGATGCTTTGCAGAAATCCAAATTTTGATGCGATGGGGGTATATACAAGCATAAAAAAGAATTTATTATACCCAGTTTTTGTCTCAATGTGTCAGGATGAAGCAGAGGGACTGCCGTCGGAAGAGGAAATTAAGGAAGGAACGAGTTATGCAGATGAATTGATGACAGGGATCTGGTATTCCGAACTATACAAAATGTTTTTTAAAAAGACCGGGGGTTTTTATCATAGCGTAGTTAATGCAGCATTAGCAGGCTGTCAGATGATTTTGTTTGAAGTATATGATGAAGCAGGTTCGTTTATCACATCTGATAATCCTGCATTTGAGCATAAAACTGTTATTGAGGTGCAGAACTCGACTGGAATGATATTTCCACTTTCGCCTCAATATCTAATTTTTATTGCAAAGGGCTCAGATGGAATAAATGTGGTAGATCATCGATTTGCAAATGCTGATACGGTACGACATTTTAATAGAATTATTGCACAGCATAAGAGTAACACACTTATTGCATCGACAAAGCAATTAAATGATTTAATGTGAGTTTGCTTAAATTATAAAGCATATTATAGAAATCGATGCATAACGATATAAAATTAGTAGGCTTCCCATTACTGGATGTATTTCAGTGGTGAGGGGTGTAAGTGTCAAATCTGACGCGGATACCAAATCAGTTGCCGAGATTTTTCGGCATATGAAGTAAGATAATGAGAAATAGTTACAGAATAACAAATTTCAATTCGGTAGGATATTTTTTATAAATACGAGAACCAAAAAGATAGTTGTTTACTTTTTATGATTGACAGCTATCTTTTTTGTCTTTCCATAACTAAATGACATTGATGGCCAGTGCAGTCATTTTAATTTTTAACATCAGTATTTTCTTGCGTAAGTATATTTGCGGGTTCGGTTTTTGGTGTGAGCCGGTCGTACTGTGTGATTATATTTCCCGTTGAAAGTGTTATTTTCTCCTTTTTCAGCAATGTATAAACCGCCTGTCCTTTTGTGTAGTCTTTTTCTTCTTTCGGAAAGAAAGAGCGACAGAAAAAGCTGTCTGGTTCCGGGCGCTGATCGAGGAAGATATAAATGTCGGTACTTTCATAGGGAGTGGAAAGAAGATATTCCGCTTCAATCAGCGAAAAGGATTGAAGTTTTTGATTGTATCGAAAAATGAGTTTATTGCTGTCCAGGAAGTTTTCAATCTGGCTGAAAGGTTCCATTCGTTTTGGATTGTAGAGAAATACCGACTCTTCTTCAAATCTTCCATGGAGAGGCTGCCATCCAGAATCTGACGGAATATTTTTTCACGGTTACCTCTTGACAGACGGAGATCGTGCAGCTTATGCAGCCCAATGAGATGATGAAACTCAGTCGGGTCAAAGAGCAGGTTCAGTTCGGTCAGTTTTCCTTTCCGGCCAATGACGATATGATATTTTGTGTCGAGCAGATGCTCAAAGGCTTTTGCACATACCTGAAGATAATCCATAGTGTACTCCTGACCAGAAAAGCTGTTGACAATGGCTTTTTAAGTTGCATGGTAAAAAGAAAACCGTCCTGCGCCTGCAGGACGGTTATGAGCATTTTCTTTCGGCTAAAGCCTACTCCGGTTTGAGGTTTCACTGCACAACCCCTCTCGAAAGCTCTGCATAACAAGGCTTTCCGGTACGCTGTTATGCTTCAACGCTTGGACAGACACACGCCGTTGCCTGTCTGGTACTATTATTATATGCGGGACGCAAAAATATGTCAAGAAAAATAAAATTACAAATGGAGGGATGCTGTGCCTAAAATCATTTTTACTTCCCGCTATCTGCGGGATGCTCCGACCGCTCAGTTGGAAAACTATGTACGATATATCTCTACACGTGAAGGTGTGGAGAAAATCGATGAGAGTAAGAGGAATCTTCCGGCAACGAGGAACCAGCAGCAACTCATTCAGCAGTTAATCCGCGATATCCCGGCATCGAAAGATATGCTGGAATACGCGGATTTTCTTTTACGGCCAACGATCGGAAATGCTTCGGAGTTTATCTCCTGTGCGCTGGAACAAAACCTGGATCTGATTGCCAAGCGTGAAAACTATGTGGACTATATTGCAAACCGTCCCCGTGTGGAGAGAGTGGGAGAGCATGGGTTGTTCACGGACGCAGGAAAGCCAGTGGTTCTTTCCAGAGTACAGCAGGAAGTCACAGCTCACAAGGGAGTGGTCTGGACTCATGTGGTATCCCTGCGGCGAGAAGATGCGGCAAGGCTCGGTTATGACAGTGCGGAACAATGGATGGCGTTGCTGCGTTCCAAACGGGCTATGTTGTGCAGGCACATGAAGATTAACAGTGAGAACCTGCGGTGGTATGCTGCGTTTCATAATGAGGGGCATCATCCTCATGTGCATTTGATGGTGTATTCTGCCAAAGATAATGACGGTTATCTCATGGAGAAATCCATTGAGGCCATGCGCTCTGAGCTGGCTCATGATATTTTCCGGCAGGACTTCGCACACATTTATGAACAGCAGAACCAGACTCGTGCTGATTTGAAAACCGGGGCTACAGATGTGATGCGGGAGATGATGGACGCTTTGCGCTCTGGTACCATGGCCAGCCCGGAGATTGAAAAACGGATGGAAGAGCTTTCCCGGAGGCTTCAAAATACCAAAGGGAAAAAGGTCTATGGTTATCTGAAACGGGATGTAAAAAATCTCATTGACCAGATCGTGGATGAGTTGGAAAAGGACAGCCGCGTATCTGCGCTTTATCAGGCATGGGAAAAGTGGAACAATGAAATACTGCTGACGTATCAGAAAGAAGCCCCGCCCCTGCCGCCACTTTCTAAACAGCCACAATTTAAAAGTATCAAAAACATGGTGATTGCCGAAGCGCTGAAGCTGGGCAGTCACCATTTTACTTTTGAGGATGAAGAAATGCCAGACTCTGTCCATGCGCCGGATGAGATGCCAATACTGGAAATTTCTGCGGAAGAGAATGTTCCAGAGTGGCAGGAGCAGGATTTTGTCTCTACAGAGCAAAGTCCTCGAAACTCCCGAAATTCCCATGGTGGCCCTGAAACGAAATGGTGGAGCAAGAATTATAAAAAGGCCAGACAATATCTGTACGGCAGTGAAGAAATCGAATCGGATTTTGTAGAAGCATTCCGATTGTTTTTACAGGAAGCGGAATCCGGAAATGCACTGGCGATGTATGACCTGGGCAGAATGCTTGCGGATGGCCTGGGACGGGAGATTGACATGGTTGCATCGCAGGAATGGTACGGGAAAGCGCTGGCAGCTTTTCGTGCCGAAGAACAGACTGCAAAGGAGAAACAGCGTCCGTATCTCCAGTACCGGATTGGCAAAATGCATGCAGCTGGACTTGGTACAGAACAAAGTTATGAATCTGCGGCGAAATGGTTCTCCCAGGCGGCAGATACAAACCACAAGTATGCGCAGTATTCCCTGGCAGGACTTTATTACCGCGGACAGGGTGTGGAGCAGGAGTATACTCGTGCATTTCTCCTGTATCAAAACTCTGCAGAACAGGGAAATCCTTATGCCAGCTATGAGCTGGCAAAGATGTATCGTGGCGGTATCGGTACCGCCAAAGATAGTGAGACGGCTGAACAGCATTTCCGGGAAGCATTTGCTGGCTTTTGCAGGTTGGAGAAAGAAAGCCATGATGATAAGCTGCAGTACCGTCTGGGACAGATGCTGTACACAGGTACGGGTACAGAGCGTGATGATACGGTAGCCGCGGAATACTGGCAGCGTGCCGCAAAGCTGGGAAATGTGAATGCCCAGTATGCGATTGGTAAGCTGTGGCTGGAAAATGGAGCCGGAGATCCAGAGCAGGCAGTTGTCTGGCTTATGAAAGCTGCGGAGGGAGGAAATGCAAGCGCCCAGTATGCCCTGGGAAAAATGTACCGGGACGGGGAGCACTTAGAAAAAGACGTGAAGCGAGCGGCAGTGCTGTTCACACAGGCCGCCGAACAGAACCATGAATATGCAGCCTACGCCCTTGGAAAGCTGTATCTGTGCGGCCATGATGTTCCGCGTGACAAAGAGAAAGCAATTCCTCTGCTCATGGCGTCTGCCACACAGGGAAATATCTATGCACAGTTTTTACTGGAGCATCTGGATTCGTTTCGTGATCCATCCGTGTTTCTTGCTGCCACAAGGCTGATGCATCGGTTGGAAAATCTGTTCCGTGAGGATTATAAGAAGGCGACAGGAGCTACCCCATTCCATATTGACCGGAAACGCCGCCGCAGGCTGGCAGAGAAGAAACAGGCGCAGGGACATAAGCGGGATGACCAGGAACCGATACAGCATTACACATACTGATAGGAGGTGTGCCATATGGGATATGTTTATTTTACGGATGAACAAAAGGAACGCGCCAACTCTGTGGATTTGGTGGACTTTCTTCACCGGCAGGGAGAAAAACTCCTCCCATCCGGCAGGGACAAGAGACTGGCAAGTGACCACAGTATCACTATTCGGGGGAATCGTTGGTATGACCACGCCTGCGAAAAGGGCGGCTGTTCCATTGACTTTGTAAGAATGTTTTATGATAAGAGCTTTCCAGATGCAGTGACCATGCTGCTGAACGGTGAACAGGGACAGGCATACCGTTCGGGAAAGGTACAGGAGCAGGAACCGCCGAAGCCCTTTGCTTTGCCTGAAGCGCATTCCAATATGCGCCGGGTATATGGGTATCTGACCAGAACAAGGTGCATTGACCAGTCTGTGGTTTCATTCTTTGCCAGGGCGCAAATGATATATGAGGATGCCAACTATCACAATGCGGTGTTTGTCGGCTTTGACAAGGACGGTGTGGCACGCCACGCACACAAACGCAGCACCTACACGCAGGGAGATGAATTCAAGGGAAATGTGGAGAGCTGTGATCCAAGGTACAGCTTTCACTATATTGGAAAAAGCGATATCATCTATGTGTTCGAAGCGCCCATCGATATGCTGTCGTTCATCTGTATTTATCAAAAGGATTGGAAAGACCACAGCTATGCGGCACTCTGCGGTGTGTCAGACCAGGTAATCATGCAGATGCTTTCCGACTATCCGCATATTAAGAGTATCGGACTGTGTCTGGATAATGACGATGCAGGCATTCAGGCACGGGAGCGAATCACAAAAAATCTTTCAGAGCAGGGATACCAGACGGTGTTCCCGCTTTTTCCAAAAGAAAAGGACTGGAATGAGGATCTAAAGGAAATGTGTAAGAGCCGTATGGCACAGGCAGATCAGGGAACGGCTTTGCCAACGATGCAGATGAACTGAAGGGAGGAATGGGATTGGAAAGTGGACAGATTGTACTGCTGCTGTGCGCTGGTCTGGGAATGTTCGCCGTCATTGGTGGGCTTTCCTTACTGGCGCATTATTATACTCTGAATGGAATCAAATCAAAAACCGTAGGCGATGGTCAGCATGGTACAGCACGGTTCGCCACGGAAAAAGAAATCAAAGACACTTATGCTCATGTCCCTTACGAACCGGAGAAATGGAGACGCGGAGAAGCTCTGCCCGATGTGCAGGGGCTGGTGGTTGGCTGCAAGAAAAAAGGCAGTTCTGTCACAGCCCTGGTGGATGACGGAGATATCCACTATCTGATGATCGGAGCGGCAGGTGTGGGCAAGACCGTCAACTTTTTGTATCCCAATATTGAATATGCCTGTGCATCCGGCATGAGCTGGCTGTGTACAGATACCAAGGGAGATCTGTTCCGCAACTATGCGGGAATCGCAAAGGACTGCTATGGTTACAACATCTCTGTTCTTGACCTTAGAAATCCGACCCGGTCAGACGGAGACAATATCCTGACGCTGGTAAACAAGTACATGGATGAATACCTGGCGCATCCGGATAACTTAGCAGCCAAAGCGAAGGCGGAGAAATATGCGAAGATCACGGCAAAGACCATTATTTGTTCTGATGGAGCGGAAGCAAGCAGCTATGGACAAGCTGCCGCCGACCCACAAGGCGAAATGGTTCGCAGGAGCGGCACTCAACTCAGCGGATCAGGCAATGGCATCCGTTCTGTCTACAGCCATGTCCCGTCTGAATGCCTTTCTGGATTCCGAGATGGAGCAGATCCTGTGCTTTGATAGCAAGCTAGATACAGAAACCTTTTGTAAAGAGAAGTCTGCTATCTTCATTGTGCTGCCAGAGGAAGACAATACGAAGTATTTCATGGTGTCGCTGTTCTTACAGCAGATCTACCGGGAGATGCTTACCATTGCCAATGAATATGGCGGTAAGCTGCCAAACCGGGTGATGATGTTTGCGGATGAGATTGGAACCATTCCAAAGATTGAGTCTATGGAGATGATGTTCTCGGCAGGCAGGTCACGACGGATTTCTATGGTACCAATCATCCAGTCCTTTGCACAGCTCCAGAAAAATTATGGCAAAGAAGGCTCCAGCATCATCATTGATAACTGTCAGGATATTCTGTTCGGTGGGTTTGCGCCAAACTCGGTGAGCGCTGAGATTCTGTCCAAGGCGTTGGGAAACCGGACGGTACTGAGTGGTTCCATCTCCAGAGGAAAGAATGAACCCAGCCAGAGCCTGCAGATGATGAGCAGACCGCTTATGTCTCCGGATGAATTGAAAACGCTGCCTAAGGGACATTTCATTCTTGCCAAAACGGGCTGCTGTCCCATGCAGACAACACTTCCTTTGTTCCTCAAGTGGGGGATTCAGTTTGGGGAAGCCTATGAGATACCGGAGCAGGCGGCAAGAATGGTGGCATATGCAGACCGTTTTGAGCTGGAGCGGGAGATCCTGCGGCGCAGGGATGACTTTGATGACGCAGAAGAATTGGATGAACAATCGGTTCCGCCTATTCGGGCATCCGGAGGTCAACAGCAGACTCCGGTAAGGAAACCCAGAGCGCATCACGCACCATACCGTCCACCGCTCAGAACCGACTAACAGGGAGGTGAGGTGTTATCACTTACTTTTCGACTATTTATGCCAGTGACCTGCCCCATCGCGCCAAAACGGTATATATGTACCTGAAAGATCGCTGCAATAAGGAGAACCAGTGTTATCCGTCCATTGGAACCATTGCCAGCGAACTGCGCCTGTCCCGCAGGACAGTGGAGCGTGCCATCACTGACCTTGAACGTGCGGGGCTGCTTACCAAGGAACAGCGCTGGCGGGAGAACGGTGGCAGGAGTAGTCTGCTCTTTACATTGAGAGGATGACGATTCAGGACTGAAAAAAATCCCATACGCCGCTAGGGGGCAGCTCTGTCCTTTGGCTGACGTATGGGATATGTCAATATGACGTGTGTAAGGAAGGGATCACTTTAAAAATAATTTATTATCAGAAAAAAGAAAATGTTTTAAAGCAGTGCCACTCTGCCTCATCCAGCATCATCTGGATGGCAGCGCGCAGAACTTTCTTGTCTCTGGCATTTAAGCGCATCATCATACGGATTAGCTGTTCATCCTCGCTGTCTATGGTCTGCAACTGGGGATGCAGGAGGACATCGCCCGGTATGTTCAACGCATCTGCAAGATGAAGAAGAACAGCAATGCTTGGTCTTCGGTTCTCATTTTCCAACGCCATAAGAAAACGCGTAGTAATGCCGACTTTTTCCGCAACCTCTTCCTGTGTACGTTCGGCTTTTTCACGGTATTCCTTGAAGATAGGCCCCATGTAAGAAATATCCAGCTTTTGCGGTTTATCTATGTTATCCACTGTTGGTTCACCTCCAACACCATTTTATAGTTCTGGTGGAAAAGAGGAACGTACTAATAATTCTTGAAAAACATGAACTGATAGTAACTGTCCCGAATTTCGAGTTATCCAGACTATTTGCAAAAACAGAGGATTTAAGCCATTTTCACGATAAAAAGTCGGGATAATTATCGTTACCTTACTTTCTATTTTTCTTTCTACTAATACTACAATTTGAATAAGGAGTTATGGCTTGCTTCTCCTCTGATATTCGCATATAATAGGAACTGTGAAATCATATCTGAACGAAGAAATGGCATGGACAGAATCAAAGGCTATATTTCCATACGGGAAGCCTCCTATCGCTGGGGCGTATCGGAGCGGTGGGTCAACCAATATTGCGCTGAAGGGCGTATTCCCGGTGCATCTCGTTTTGGGAGATCCTGGGCAATTCCGAAAGATGCGAAGAAGCCGTCTGACCCGCGTAAAGCAGATACAAATAAAATGAACCGGAGGTGAGCATCATGCCAAAACTGAAATGGAACCTGAATACTATTTACATATCCGAGCGCTTGCAGGAGAGTCTGCGGCCCATCTCTCGCTGCGTCCTGACCACGGTGGTGGCACCCATGGGCTACGGTAAAACAACGGCGGTGAACTGGTATCTGGAGCAACGCGCAAAGGTACAGTCTCTGCGTATTGTTCGCATCAGCGTGTATTCTGACAACCTTGCAATCTTCTGGAAAAGCGTACAGGATGCCTTTGCCCGTGCGGGCTTTGACTTCCTGCTGGACTATACCTGCCCCACAGACGCCGCCGGCGGGGGATTACTGGCAGACGATCTCTGCCATGAACTGGCAGGCGAAACTGACTGCTACATCTTTATTGATGATTTTCACCTGTTGAAGGACATCCGTGTTTCCAGTTTTCTCTGCACCCTTGCAAATCGTCTGCCGGGTAACGTACACCTGATTGTTGCCAGTCGGGACCGTTTTCTGCCCGCTGCAGAAATCGTCCGGCTGGGGGGCAAGATTTACCAGATTAGCACTGAGCACCTACGGCTAAACCACACGGAGCTTGCCATTTATGCTCACCGATGCGGCACCGAGCTTTCCGATGCGCAGGTTGAGGCCCTACTCTATTCCAGCGAGGGCTGGTTTTCCGCCATCTATCTGAACCTACGGACATTCTTCGAACACGGAGTACTGCCTGACCATAATTCCGACATTTACGCTACGTTCACCGCTGCCATGATTGACCCACTCCCAGAAAAGCAACGGGAGTTTTTGGCAGTCATGGGGCTTGCCGATGAGTTTACCGTGGAAATGGCACGCTTCGTCACAGGAGACACGGATGCAGAAAAGTTGCTTGCCGTATTGATTGCAAAAAACGCATTTGTAAAATGTCTGCCGGACGGCGTGACTTATCGGTTCCATCACATGATGAAAGAATGTGCCGAGCGTACATTTCAGACGCTGGAAAAAGAAAAACAGGCGCTCTATCTGGAGCACTTCGGATTGTGGTACGAAAACCACAGGCAGTATCTGCACGCTATAGCTGCTTACCGGCGAAGCGGAAATTACGATGCCCTGCTGCGTGTCATACAAAAGGACGCGGGGATTCTGTTTGCCTCGCTTAATCCACAGACCGTGCTCTCCGATATTGAGGCGTGTCCAGTTTTCGTGCTGAAAGAGCATCCGTTATCAATTTTGGTGCTGATGCGCAGTATGTTCAACTGGCGGCTGATTCCCCAAATGCTGGAAATGAAAGCTCTTTTGATGGCCGCTATCGAGGAGCATCCGGAGATGCCAGCAAAGGAGCGCGGCGACCTGTTGGGCGAGTGTGACCTGATTATGAGTTTCCTCTGTTATAACGACATCAGTGCCATGAGCCGTCTGCACCGCAGCGCCAGTGTACAGATGTCACGCCCGGCTATCAGCATCCACAAAAGCGGCGGTTGGACTTTCGGATCACCCTCGGTTTTGATGATGTTCTACCGTGCGCCAGGCGAGCTGCAAAGCGAGCTTGCAGAGATGGACGAGTGTATGCCCCATTACTATAAAATCACCAACGGCCACGGCCGGGGGGCCGAGCTTTTGATGGACGCGGAGGCCGCCTACCTGCAGGGAGCGTGGGAGAAAGCCGCCGTGCTGCTGGAGCGGGCCCGGGCCGATGCCGCCGGGCAGGAGAACATGACCCTCTGTTGCGACTTTTTGGCCCTGCGGCTGACCCTGTGCGGCAAGGGGAAAGAGGGGTACGATTTTGCCGCCAAGCGCGCCGCCTTGCTGCAAAAGCACGACGGGGTGCAGGTGCATCTGCTGGAGAGCATCGCCGCTTATTTCTACGCTTTGCAGGGCAGGCCGGAGCAGGCCCCGGAGCTGTTCCGGGAGCACAAGCTGGCCGAGGTGAGCTTCTTTGGGCCCTGCCGCCCCATGATGTCCCTCATCGAGCAGCAGGTCTGGCTGGCGCAGGGGGAGTACGTGAAGGTGATCGCCCACAGCGAGGGCCTGCTGGGCCGGTGCGAGGCCATGCACTACGGTCTGGTGGGCCTGCAGACCCGCATCCAGCTGGCGGCGGCGCAGC
>OHGK01001743.1_pt1 | contig 10973 bp, 14 predicted proteins | sample 1567671 | NCBI WGS metagenome assembly OHGK01 (sample SAMEA3879577, study PRJEB24766) | human gut metagenome | biome: human-associated habitat; feature: feces | place: USA | collected 1985/1987 | reverse complement strand
TTTGTAGAGATATTATTATAAATAACAGACCAGGCTGTAATATTTTAAAATATTTATTATTTAAATTAAATAATCGAATAATAAAATTACAGTATTCAAACGAGCCTTGCTCTTATTTATCAAATTTAAAATTAAGCTATAGCACAATTCCTTTTGATATGATACCATTTAATACTTCTTTAATAAGGCATAACCCTAGGATTAACGATTTATTAGCTTGTATAGAAATAGTCGGTCGCGAGGATGAACTTTTTGCAAGATTGCTAAAAAACAATACTGAAGAAAAGTGTCAATTATATACTCATGAAGATGAAATAAAATATTTTAAAGATCTAGACACTCTTATAAGTAAATATCATAAAAAACTATATTCAAAGCATACACATCGAAAAATAGAAAAGTATAAAAATTTTTATTATATTAATGGTTATGAAAACGATACAATCAAAATATTAAATATTTTAAAAAATATGACAACAAATGGTATCGCTAATTATTCAAACTCTATAAAAGATTGGTTGGAAAATACATATACTTGTGTTGATTGCGAAGAAAAGAAAGCTGCTCTTATTAACTTATTTGAAAATTCAAGAATCGCATTAATATATGGATCTGCGGGGACAGGTAAATCTACCATGATAAATCATATATCTAATTTTTTTGCATCCAAAACAAAACTTTATTTAGCAAATACAAACCCTGCGGTAGATAATCTTAAAAGAAAAATTTCTGTAGCAAATTCTGAATTTAAAACAATATCAAGTTTTACAAATTCAAATAGATGTAATACTGAATTTGACATTTTAATTATTGATGAATGCAGTACTGTGAATAATAGAGATATGTTAAAGATATTGGAAAAAGCCCAATATAAGCTATTAATACTTGTTGGAGATGTATATCAAATTGAATCTATTATTTTTGGAAATTGGTTTTCTGTTGCTAAGGAATTTATCCCTCAGGCCTCAGTATATGAATTAACAAAACCTTTTAGAACGCAAAATGAACAACTAATATCTTTCTGGGCAAAAGTAAGAAATTTAACAGATGATATACTTGAAATAATAACAAAAAATAATTATTCTCAGACATTAAATGAATCCTTATTCGAGCAACATAAAGAAGATGAAATTATTTTGTGTTTAAATTACGACGGTTTATATGGCATTAATAATGTTAATCGTTTCTTGCAAGAAAGTAATCCAAGTGAACCTATATATTGGGGAATACATACATATAAAGTTAATGATCCAATATTATTTAATGAAACCGAAAGATTTGCACCATTGTTATATAATAATCTGAAAGGTAAAATTGTAAAAATAGAACCTTCTGAAACTAGCATACAATTTGATATTGAATTAGACAAAGTAATAAATGAAACTGATTTATGGGATTATTCCGGTATAGAATTAATAGATTGCTCTAACGATGGTAAATCCACAATACGTTTTAGTGTCAGTAAATATGTAACAGCTGACGACGATGATTATGAAACATCTGACCACATTGTGCCATTTCAAGTTGCTTATGCAGTTTCTATACATAAAGCTCAAGGTTTAGAATATTCATCCGTAAAAATAGTTATTACTGACGAATTAGAAGAAATGATTACACATAATATTTTCTATACTGCAGTTACAAGAGCCAAAGAAGAATTGAAAATTTATTGGTCTCCAGAAACAGAAAAGAAAATTTTTAAGAATATGAAAAAACGTGAAAATAAAAGAGACATCGCTTTGCTTAAAGCTAAAGGGGTTATAAATTAATTATAGCTTTTCAATATACCAAACTGAATTTCCAAAATGGTTAAAGTTCCATTGGAGTTGAAAGTAAAAGTTAAACTCCATTGAATTATCGTCTTTGTAATTGTAAAACGGCTTATTTAGTTCTGTTTTGCGAAAACTTTCAAAGGCGATTTGTATTTCTTTTGCAAACTTTTTTCTAAACTCAGAATATTCAATTTCTAAAGTTTCACGAGTTCTCCTATTTTTCAAAATCATCTTCAAACCCTCTTATATTATCAAGTTCTATGTTGTATCTTTTACCTTGTCTATCAACACAAGTTGCGAAGCGGATTTCTGTACGGCAACGACCGGATAGCGAGCAGATTGAGCTGGCTATGCCATAAAGGCATAAAAGCGAAAACCTGCGACCATTGATGAAAAATATCGCAGGGATTTTTGCATATTCTACAGAAGAAAATTTTAAAAACGAGGGCAGACCTGATAAGTGGACAGAATTATCGGAATCAACCATAAAACAGCGGACTAAAAATAAACAGTGGCCCGGCATGATTTTACAGATTTCAGGACAACTTGCATCTTCTGTTAATACATATTATGACGATGATTCTGCCATTATAGGTTCTAACCTTGAATACGCAGCAATACACCAAATTGGAGGACAGGCAGGGCGGAGTAAATCTGTTGAAATTCCTGCACGTCCATTCCTGCAACTCACCCCTGAAGATTTTGAGGAAATATTGCAGAGTGTGGGTTCCTATCTTAAATAAATATTATATAAAGTTTTGTAAATATAGGGTATAATGCTGTATTCGTTGAGATTAAAAGAAATACTAGTGCCAAACTTAAAAATAAATCAGAATGGCTAATTGACAAAAAAATATCTAGTGGTATTTTGTACACAAGGAGTTGGCGTTTTATTGAAAAAGTGGTATTTATTATTAAGTAAAAGATTGGGAATATTACTGTTATTTTTAATCATAACAGCAGTATTTTGTGGTTGTACTTATGCAGAAGGAAAATTTATTGAACTGAACTTTAGGCAACAAGATAATAATCAGCCTGTTGTGCTAAATGAAAATGAAATTTTTTTCCCGGGTGGAACTTATAGTAATGATTCCAAATGTTATAATTCTGCAAAAATTTATAATATTAAAGAACATAAATTAATAGATACAACTGTTTCTATGAATGTTCCACGTTATAATTATGGTGCGATAAAATATGATAATAACAATATTTTAATTGTTGGTGGCTTATGTTCTGATAACAGTAAAAAAACTAATTCTTGTTCTCAAGTTGCAGAAATATATAATATTAAAGATAAAAAATTTACGCAAATTTCAAATACTAATTTAAAATATGCAATAAATATTCATACAATATCTTTAAAAGATGGAAATGTTTTTATATTATCTGGAGGCAATTTTGAAGTTTTTAATCCATTAAATAAGAAATTTTCGATTATTGTAAATAAAAGGCAACATATTTCAAATTTGCATAAATATTGTACAATAAATAATTTCTCACATTCTAATATTTTACAAATAAACCCCATTGAAATTTTAATTTATGGTACAAGACCTCTTAATACGGTTCCTAACAAAGAATTATTTGCAATGGAAATTTTTAATCTAGAAACTCGAACATCTACAAACATTCCTGTTGATTATAATAAGTTAAATTATATAAATATAGGATCTCCTATTAAAATAAATAATAAAACAATTTTATTTGTGGGTGCAGGAAAAGATAAAAAAGATGTTGTGAAATTTGATATTAATTCCCAATCTTTTGATATTTATAACAGACTTTCTTCCCCTTTAAGTGATAATGGATTTTTATTAACTAATGGAAAAGTTTTATTTGTTCGAGGAGGCTTATTTAAGCCTGATTATATTAAGGGTACCTCTTTAGAACATGCAGTATATGACTATAAGAATAATAAAGTATATAATTATAAAACTACTCATAAATTACACTATACTACACATTTTGTAAATATAAATAATAATACAATATATATAAGTGGTTATAAAAACGAATATCCAATGTTATATAAGTATTAAAAAGTTGAGGTAAAATATGGTATCTGTAATTTTAGAAAAAAATGAATCTTTAACAACATTAAATCCTGTGTTATTATCTGTATTTGCAAAAGCTACATATTTAAAGCAATATAATCACGAAGATATGATTTATGAAGATGCCCAAATTTCTTTAAATGAATGGGGTAAAAATACGAATACAGATATTTCTAATTGGTCAGTATTAGAAGTTGAAGGGAATAAAGAAACTGGAGTCGGAACAGCTTGGGGAGGTTTTGCAGCAGTTGCTTATAAGAATTCTATAACAAATGAAATAGTAATAGCATACAGAGGAACAGATTCTCCTCTAGATATTATAATGTCTGATGCTCAAATTGCATTTAATTTAACCCCGCAACAGGCATCTCCAGCACTTGAATTTTACAATGAAATTGCCGCAAGTGTGAGTGGCGAAGACTATACAATAAGTGTAACCGGTCATTCATTGGGCGGAGCACTGGCTCAATACGTAGCTGCAGTAGAAGGAATTTCGGCTGTTACGTTTAATGCTCCTGGTATTCCAATGCCAGAAGGTGGAGATGCATCAGGAATTGTGAATTATGTAAATATGAACGATTTTATAGGATGTTTGAATACCCATATTGGTGAAACTCGATATTACCTGCCAGATGGAATATATTTGGATGGGAATTTTAAGCCGCATTCTGATTATGTAGGGGCAGATTTTAGTAAATATATAGTTTTGCCGTCTAATGTGACTTGGACATTGGGGTATTCATTAGCACTATGGGGTTATGATGTTAATAATACTACTAATTCTTCTTTAAAAGTTACTCTTTCAACTTTAATAACAAAATCAAATTTAGATAATGCTGTTCAGATAATAGAAGAGTATTTGGGTAAACCTGGAAAACTCGACACGTCTTTTAAATATCAATTACCTAAGAATCACGTTTCTTTCCTAGTTGTTTTTCCATTGTTTTTTCAAGATTTGATATCACATAAGTCAATGCATTAACAATGAACCCACCCGTACCACAACTACTGTCTAAAACTTTTTCATCAAATTGTGGTGCAAGCATTTCAACTGTCTTTTTCATAACATTTCGTGGGGTAAAGAATTCGCCCCTATCACCTCTTAAATTTGCACCTACTAATTCTTCATACGCTTTACGGTTTCTTTTTTACATTCAATAATAATGTTAATATTATTTTGAGTTAATTCTGTACAATCTTTTGGAAAGATGACAATATCTGCTCTTGGTTTTCTTGATCCCAATTTAAGAGTATATTCTATATTTATTCTTTCGCGACTGTATTTGTGTTCATTAACTAATCTTTTTTCAATAGTTTGTCTTACATATTCTTCTGGTGTGTCATTTCTGAATGTACCATCAATATAGTCGCAAATTTTACCTTCTGGTATAACGATAACTTTTTCATTTGTCATACTTCACCTCATTTTATAATGATTATATGAAATGCAGGATTAAAACAAATCCTACAAACAGTTTAATAATACTAGCTTTGAAGTTAAATTCTACAAATAAAAATCCCTATATACTGCGTCAATATATTCCTGTTCGATACCAATGTAGCGGAGGGTGATTTGAGGTGAAGAATGATTAAAAATCTTTTGCAGTAGCACGACGTCGTCGTATTTTTGATAGCAATGGTATCCAAATGTTTTCCTCAATGTATGTGTGCCAATCCGTTTTGTTATCCCTACAGCTCTCGTCGCCTTATTTAAAATCTTATACGCTCTACTCCTTTCCATTCGTTTTCCATTCTGTGTATAAAACAATGGCTGTTCTTCAGGCATTCCCTTAGTAAATTCTTCAATCTCCTTCTTCAACCTATCATTAATCGGAAATACTTTCCGTTTGCCGGTTTTCAGCTCTCTGATTTCAATATACTCTTTGCCCCTAACGTCCCCAACATTAAGTGCAAGTATATCAGAAATCCTCAGGCCGCTATTTATCCCAAAGCTGAAGAGCAGAGCGTTCCTTGGCTTTTTTGCCAAGAATTCTTTCATCTTTCTAATATCGTCAAGGCTTTTTATTGGGTCAACAACATTCATCTACAAACCTTTCGAGCAACATACATCACTCAAAAGCAAGGGGAAGTAAAGCGTTAGAATAAATATTCCCGTACGGTTATAAATCTGTTTAAAAGGAGTTTAAATTACGAGCTTAAGTAATCATTAACTTCATCAATGTGGCCTTTGACTTTTACTTTGCGCCATTCTTTAATGATATTTAAGTTTTCATCCAGCACGAAAGTTGAGCGTTCAATGCCCATATATTTTCTGCCATACATAGATTTTTCAACCCAAACGTTGAATGCTTCTGCAAGTTTGTGTTCTGAATCAGACAATAAAATAAAATTAAGCCCCTGTTTTTCTTTAAATTTCAAATGGCTTTTTATGCTATCAGGGCTTACGCCTATTACAGTTGCGAAGCTTGTTAATCTGTTTATGTTATCTCTAAAATCACACGCTTCTTGGGTGCAACCTGAAGTATTGTCTTTTGGATAAAAGTACAAAATAACTTTTTGTCCTTTAAAATCATTCAAAGAATATTCTTTTTCTATGCCATCAATATCAATGCCTTGTAATTTTATATCGTTCATATTGTCTCCTGAAATTATATGAATGATAGCATAAATTATTTAACTTAACTACCTGCTAAGTTATCTGATATTTCTGAACAACTGAAAAATTTTATTTACTCCCAAAAAGGCAACATAACATTCCGAAAATGCTTATTTCTCAGAATAAGGCGCCACATCATTCGGGAATAGTGTAAAAAGATAAAATGTTAGTTTAATACAAATATTTAAAAAATATTTTCGATTTTCTGTAACTTTTCCAACCCAGAAACAAAGTAAAGAATTTGTTCAATGTTTTGCACATTTAGCGTAGTTTTTGTTGCAAGAAGTTCTCGTAATTCAACTTCAAAGGATTTATCATTTATATTTTGTTCTTTTGTTTCAAATAAAATATCTGCTAAAATGAATAATTCATCATTAAATTTTAAAGCATCACTGAGTTGTTTAATAGTAATAGCTTTTGGAAAATTAGCCATCTTCCCATTTTCAAGTTTAGTGATTAAAGCCGCACTGACACAAGATTGTTTTTCTAATTCTCTTAAGCTTAAATTTAACGCAATGCGTCTTTGTTTAATAACAGTGCCAAATTTAATTAATTGAGTGTGTTTATCCATAATATTCTCCATAAAAATATTATCACAATGCGATTTATAAATCAACGCTGTTGACAAATATCAAAAATAAGGTTATATTATATATTATTCAACATATATTGATTAGTATTAAAATTTTATGTAAAAATAAGGAGAAATATAAATGGCAAAATTAAAAGATTTTTTTAACAAAGTTTCAAACAACAACAGAATTTTTACAGCAGAAGACATTGGAGAAATGTCCGGTAGTGAATTTTCACAAAACGAAAAAGCCATAGATTACCAAATGGGTAATTTAGGTATTCCTCGAAGAAATAATTTGAGCGAAAATTCAGATGTTGTATTTGTACATGCATATACAAGAGCAGACGGGACAGAGGTAAAAGCTCACTACCGTTCAAAGAATGGAGGGGCAATGACAGGTGCTGCCGCTAATTTAACTCCACAAAATCAAAGAAGTACTATCGATGATTATTCTTCTGTTGTTGAAGATGGATTTATGGGGTCAATAAGTAAAACTATATTAGACGCAGCAATTTGGGGCTATGGAGAACTCAAACATGAACCTGATGCTGTCGCCATGTGGAATATTGCATCTGAACCATTTTGGAATAAAAATAATGATTATATAAGAAAAAATGGAGCTTTGTATAATAATAATATCAATAGTTTAAGTGGTGAATATGCACAATACAAATCTAAAATCAAAGAAAAAGTAAAATCCCAATTTGGAAAAGAAGATGTTCCGGGAATTGTTTTTCACGAAAATAGTACAGTTGCTAACGCAATTAGTAAATCTCAAGAATTAAATGATTTTGTAAACAAGAACATATCATCCTTACAAACAGGTAAAACGATAAGCGGCTCAATGAGTTTTACCAACGGTAATTTACACCATGCATTTGGCAAAGTTGATGTTTTATCAGCCAAGTTGAATAATGGTTATGTTGATGTTACTATGCTCGACACATACGATTTTAATCCAAATGAAAAAGATTGGAAAGTTCAAATGGGTTATTCAGTACAAAAAGCAAATTTATTAAATCCATATTATACAATTGTTAGATGCAAATATAAATTATAAAGGACAATAGAATGAGTAAAATAAAATTTTATGTATTTTTTAATATATTAAATATAATTATACTTATGTTAATTTTAGCAGGTATGTATACTGTTTTTATCTTTTCTACTCTACTTGTAGATGGTCCAATGTTGTATTTTTATTGCCTTGTTACTATTTATTTTATTTATATAATATATAAATTACTATTACCAAAAATATTTATAAAGTTAGCTGATAAATATAAAGATTCATTAATCCACAAATTTGTAGAATATTTACAAAATAATCCGCAGATGGAAAAAATAATATTACCAATAGCATTTTGTTTCGATTTACCTTTTATATTATATTGGGTAAATTTTAATAACTTAGGGGAATTAGCATTGGTTATCATATCGTATATAATATTTTACGCCGGCGGAGTACTTCTTTTCTATATTATGTTATATAGAGAGCTAAAAATAAAAGCGGGTAAAATTAAACCTTTTTTCTAATAAAATTTCTAGTAAAAAAGATTTATAAACAGAAGACTTTTGTTCATGAAAAAATATAATTTGAATTCATATTTGCATATTTTGAATATACTACTTTGCTTAAGTATGTATATAACATTTCTTATCTGTTTTATAATTTTTAGTATTGCAGAAAATAGTGTTATTCCAATTTGTTTTGTTTTGCTATGCATATTTGCAAAAACTTTTCTTTTATATGTATTTATTTAGTACTTTTGAAAAATTTTATCCATATTCTATAGAGAGCAAAATCGCGAAGGAATTGAAAGACAATAGAAGTAGTAGAAAATCTGCAATGTTATTAGCTTTTGTTTATGATGCGGTTATAATGTTATGTTGCATATTATTTTTTTCACTAAAAGAATATCATTTTGAATGGGTTTATATTCCGGTTTATGAAATAATTACACTAGGCGGGGTATGCATGTTCTATATTGCACTATTCAGTATATGGAAAATACAGGATAAACTAAAGAAAAGAGAATTTTAAATACAATCCAATTTAGCCAACCAATCTCAATCTCAAAAAATACAATATATCATTCGGGAATAGTGTAAAAAATAGCAAAAAAATTATTTATGTGGTTTAATAATACAAACATGAGAATACAACCCGTTACATATTCAAACGGTTACAATCAACCGAAAAAATTTCAAAAAGAAAACCGTATTATCCCGCCGCAATTTAGCGGGAAGCTTTGTCCCACTGAAACCTACGGTTTATTAAAACCTGAAAAAATCTTATGCTATGAAGATTTTATGATTTCACTTCATAACGTTTATAAAAATAAATCATTAAAAAATATTGTATTATCATCAATTAGCAATAGCAAAAACTTTATAGGCAGAGGGTTTAACGCTGATGTTTTTGAAATCCCCGGGATTAAAGATTATCTAATAAGAATAGAACGCAGAAACTTTTCTCCTGTCAGTTTTATTCAAAATCCTATAGAAAAAATTACACAAGATTACCGTGTCCCGAATTTTGGGCAAGCGATTATAACAAATAATAACGGATTTTTTATAACCAAAAAAGTCTTTGGTCAAAGTAATTCATTCCCGGACTGGTCTGAAAAAATTAAAGGTGTTGAACTCGGTACAGATACAATTACACATACTAACGCAAAATATCTACTTCAAAAAATTTCTGTCATCTCCCAATTCCCGCAATACAGTTTTGATAAATTGGCTCAAAAAATTCAAAAACTAAATAGATTTACTGACTGCGAAATTGATATACTTAATCCTAACAACTTAATCGTTGACCAAAATCAAAAAACATTAAACATAATAGATTTGTGGCCGCATCACAGTCAGAACGGTTCTAAAGAACCATTCAACGGAATAGACAGTATGGTAAACCTCATTCTTGATCCTTTCACACATCATGCTGCATATAGCAAACTAAGCATAGAAGACAAAAAAAATTTCATTAAATCCAGTGAAGACATTATAAACAAAGTTTTTACCGCCGGAGAAAAAGCAGGTCTAAAAAGAACAAAAAATAACGCAATGATTATATATTCAGATTTTGATAGGAAAGCAAAACTTAATTTTGCACTCCCGTCTTATAATGACTTTTTGAATATGTACCCAAACTTATTATAAATATATACCTACAATTTAATAAAGCTTAACATATTTTAAAATTCTGGCAAGAAAAAATATTTATAGGTTTTTGCCAAAGTGTAGTAAAAAATAAAGGTATATATTATGAATTTAAGCGTTAATCCTATGGGTCAAAATTTTAACAACAGAAATTCCGTAAATTTCGGAATGGCAATAAAACTTGATAATGATGCACTGCCAATTATAAAAGAACAAGCATCTAAATTATCAAAAGGAGCTTATGAAGAGTTTTGGAAAAACTTTGATGCAGCTGTCTCAAGACAACAAGAAAATCCTGTAAATATTATTGTAAGAAAATGTAATAACAGGAGAGCTCTTGCAGCTGAAATTGTTGATAAGAGCGAAAATCCTTTAGATAACCAAGTTTTTACTCAAGGATTTGGGAAAAAAGGACTTAAATTTTTAGACAAAGCAGAAGTAAAAGCTGATAACATCAACGATATGAATCAGCGTCTTGGAAAATATGATCTTGCAATTGATGATGACTATAATCCAGGAACAGTAAAAGAACTAGATATTGAAGTATAAATTAAGCATCTTTCGATACGCTATCAACACCAACTTCATCTTTGCCCGGAATCATTGCAACTATTGCCGGTTGGATAAAAAGTATAAAAATTCCACAAGCAAAAAATAAAACTGTTGAAAGTTCAACGTTTTTTATCAATTGGCATAATGCAAGACATTCTGTATCAAATGTTAAAATAAAACCTAAAATGACAGACAACCATAGGTTTCTGCTAATGTCCATTACTCTTTTTTTATAATTA
>OHGK01001724.1_pt1 | contig 11090 bp, 9 predicted proteins | sample 1567671 | NCBI WGS metagenome assembly OHGK01 (sample SAMEA3879577, study PRJEB24766) | human gut metagenome | biome: human-associated habitat; feature: feces | place: USA | collected 1985/1987 | reverse complement strand
ATGCTTTTATGTTCTCATCAGTTGTAGTTTCTCTTATTACAGTAAGTACATTATATATTTTATTTAAATGTAATGTACTTTCATACTTCTTTAATTTATTAGTAACTTGTAATATAGTCTTACTTATAATTTGCTTGCTTACATTTAACTCATCACTTGCTTCTTGAAGAGTTAAATCTTCAAAATAATAATTTTGAAAATACTCTCTTTGTTTATCAGTTAATAAATCTTTATAAATATCATACAAATCCATTAAATAATCTCTTTCACTCATTTTATCATATCCTTATATAAGAAATAACTTATTAATGTCTTAGGGTCTGTTACTATTCTTTTATTAATAAGACTTTCTATCTCTTCCAAAGTATAGAAGTTAACCTCGTCTACGTCATCCTCTTCTTTAGGTTTATTATTTCTTGTTTTTACTTTAATTAAAAATATATGCATTTCTCCATCAGACATATTTTCTATTATTTTATAAGTAAGAACTGGTTTATCAGTTATACTTATTATATCTTCTTTAGCTATTCCACACTCTTCTTCTAACTCTTCTATAATTATCTCTTTTGGTGATATACCCTTATCTAAAGTCCCAGCAGGTACTTCTAATGTTTCCATTCCAATTATAGGTCTATACTGTGTAACTAAAGCCATCTTTCCCTCTTCATTTATTACTATTCCACAAGAAGACCCTCTTAAATGAACTTTAGTGTATTCTATAACTTTCCCATCTTTCTCTTTTCTTACATCATATATTTTTACATAACCATCATATATTAGCTTTTCTTCTACCATTACTTCCACTCCTTAAATAGCCCATAAATATAACTTTCTATATCAAAAGGTATTAAGTCACTTTCTTTTTCTCCAAAGCCTACAAACTTAACAGGTAACCCTACAGTATCTTTAATTGAAAGCACAATTCCACCTTTTGCCGTTCCATCAAGTTTTGTTAGCACAAGCCCGGTAATATCGCATATACTTTTAAAACTAACTGCTTGACTTATTCCATTTTGTCCGGTTGATGCATCTATCACAAGCAGTGTCTCATCTACACTTCTTTCAGTAACTTTTTCTATTACTCTTTTAATTTTCTCAAGTTCTTTCATTAAGTTTTCCTTGTTCTGTAGTCTACCAGCAGTATCTATTAAAGCAACATCTGCTTTTATTTCTTCAGCTTTCTTAAGCCCGTCAAACACTACACTCGCTGGGTCTGTTTCTTCTGTTCCGTAAAATGGTACTCCTATTCTACTAGCCCATTCCTTTAATTGATCCACTGCGCCTGCCCTATAGGTATCTGCTGCTATTAATATAACTTTCTTTTGTTCACTCTTCATTTTACTTGCTAGTTTTGCTATAGTAGTAGTCTTTCCTACTCCATTAACTCCCACAAAAAGTATCGTAGTAAGCCCATCTTTATTATAATTAATCTTACTTGTTAACTGCTGTCCATTAACATATATTAAGAACAACTCATCTACTATAACTTCCTTTAAATAATTAAAATCAGTAATATTTTCTTCCTTCACTCTCTTTTTAAGTTTATCCATAAATTTAAAAGTAGTCTTAGTTCCCAAGTCAGCCATTATTAGAATTTCTTCTAACTCTTCATAAAATGCATCATCTACTTTAGTATATTTTATCCCAAGAAGGTTAAGCTTATTAACAAAGTCTTCCCTAGTTTTAGATAAACCCTTATCATATTTTTCTATATTATCTTTATTATCATTTTTAATTAAATTTTTAAGTTTATCAAATATTCCCATTTTATAGCCTCCACACCAATTATATCATGAGTTTATGGTTAATGCTAGACATTTTAAGACTTTTGTAGTATAATTAATATCACTTATAGATTTCTTTTTAGAAATAAATTGGAGGAAAAATTATGAAAACACAAGAAAGTGAGACTTTTGTGTTCGCTTTAGGCGGGCTCGGAGAAGTCGGTAAAAATATGTATGCAATTATGCATGAAGATGAAATTATCGTAATAGATGCTGGAGTTATGTTTCCAGAAGATAACTTGCCTGGTATAGACTATGTACTAGCTGATTATACATTTTTAAAGGAAAACGAAAGCAAAGTTAAAGCTTTACTAATCACACATGGACATGAAGATCATATTGGTGGTATACCTTATTTATTAACAGACGTTAACATACCAGTTATATATGCTCCTAAAGTAGCAGTTGAACTTATTAAAAATAAACTAACTGATAGAAATGTAAACTATTCTAACATAGTTATGTTTGATGAGAGTACTAAACCAAAGTTCAAGAATTTTGAAATTGAATTTTTTAGAACTACTCACTCAATTCCTGATAGTTACGGAATAAGCATTATGACACCAAATGGTAGAATTGTTACAACTGGTGACTTTAAATTTGACTTGACACCAATAGGACCGATGGCTAATTTAAGTAAAATGGCACGCCTAGGAGACGCTGGAGTAAAACTTCTACTTAGTGACTCCACTAACGCAATGGTGCCTGGTTTCTCTACCAGCGAAAGTGATGTAGACGAAGCCTTAAGTGACATCTTTAGAGGATGTAAAGGTAGAATAATATTAGCAACGTTCGCATCTAACATCTATAGACTTGTTCACATAATTGATACTTGTACTAAAAATAATAGAAAAGTTGCTGTATTTGGTAGAAGTATGGTTAACAGTATGGAAATAGCTAAAAGCTGTGGACTTATCAAAGACAAAAGCGTATTTGTTACAACTGACGAAGCTAACAGAATGAAACCAGAGAATATTTGCTTACTTTGTACAGGTAGCCAAGGAGAACCTTTAGCTGCATTATCTAGAATCGCTAACGGAGTAGACAATAACATCAAACTTATGCCTAGTGACACTATTATATTCTCTAGTAGTGCAATACCAGGAAACGCAATGAGTATAAATAGAGTTATCAACAAGCTTTACCTAAAAGGGGCCACTGTCTTTACTAGTAAAGATGACATAAACGTTCACACAAGCGGACATGCTAAACAAGACGAACTAAAACTACTATTTAGACTATTCAAGCCTGAATACTTTATGCCAGTACACGGAGAATACAGAATGCTTAAAACAAGTACAGACCTTGCTATAGAATGCGGTATACCTAAAGATCATACATTTATCTGTAAAAATGGAGATATACTAGCCCTAAGCAAAGATGGCGTAAGACGTGCAAAATCTATACCAATTAATGACATATATGTTGATGGTAAACGTATAGGAGACGTTGGTTCTTCTATAATAAGAGATAGAAAAATAATGAGTACTGATGGAGTACTAGTATTAATTCTAAACATAGACAAAAAGAAAAATGAACTTTTAATCGAGCCTAATGTTACTACAAGAGGTTTTGTAGTAGTTAACGATAACCAAGAACTATTAAGTAACATTCAAAATAAAGTTAAAAGTATTGTTAATAGTGAATTAAATAAGCCTAATTACACTATTACTGATCTTAAAAACAGAGTTATATTAGAATTAAAAACATATATTATAGAAACAACTGGAAGAAGACCTATAATCATGCCTGTTATTTTTGAAATTTAAAAAGCTGCTAATTTCATTTTAGCAACTTTTTTATATTATTTTAATAAACATATAAGCTATACCTATACCAAAACCTATTAAGAAAGCAACAAGAAGCAATAAAGAAAACTTACTAACAAAGCCATTCCACTTATTATATTCTTTACTTTTCTCATTAGTACTCCCCAGTGGATTAACTCTAACTAGCTTGCTACCAGTACTCTTTCCACCCAAATTATTTTCTAAATTCTCTAAATATTCAGAAATAACTCTTTTTTTACTCGTGTTCTTAGTATATGTTAACTCAATTAACTTTGTAACTATATCCATTACTTCCTCTTTAGAAGATGCCCCCATTAAAAATGCATTATCTATGCTCTTCTTTATAGTGTTAACTAAATTAATCTGGCTTGCTATAACTTGATTAGTAGTTGCTAGTTCCATCTTCACTCTTCTTAATAAGTAACTCTTCAAGTAAGGCTCAGTATTACTACTAGATAACTCTTCAATTCTACTAAAAGATTCCTCATCTTGCTTAGTTCCTTCTTTAGCAATATCGTCTAGTTCTTTAGTTAAATGTTCATTTAAATAGTAGTTTACTTCTTCAATACTCTCAAACTTAGGAATTCTATCAAATATACATTCTAGTAACTTAGAAGCATAACTTGTTTGCACACATAACGCTTTAGACTGTCTTATCTGATAATTCAAGTTAAGCCTTTGATTTTGAAGCCTAGCTACAATAGGATTATAATCTTTATTTACAAAGTTAAACTTCATATTTAACATACTTAATAATACTTGTCTTTTTAAATAAAACTCATTATATACTTTGGGATCATGAGCATCTAACCCAAATAAAACTTTCGTATTAATTTGACTAACTTGCTGCCAAAAAGGAATTATTTCACTTCCAAGTTCTAAAGAATACTTTACATTTAATTCTAGTGGTATATTATACTCTTTAGCTTTTGTAGCAATTATCTTACCAGCACGAATAGTGTTCTCGTCAAACACCCTCATATCTTCTTCACTACTAATACTATTTCTTTTTCTTATAAATATATCAGGATGCGCAATTATATCAAAAATTCCACTTTCAATACCCTTAACAACCATATCAGCATAAATAAGAGGATAATCTTTATTATTAACTTCCACCCCTTCAAAAAAGTGTTCCCCCATTATCATATAGTCAACTTTAGACCTTAATTCTCCTAAAAACTCTTCAATTTCAGGATAATACTCAGCTTCAAAGCCAGAAAGAATACACATATCAGGATTATCTTTCTTTAAAGCATTAATACTACTTATATACTCTTCTACTTCACTATATACCATTCTAGACTTTATATCAGGTAATTTTATAGGATTAAAAGGCACATGATCTGTAAACCCAACTGTAGAAATACCATTTAATCTTGCATAATAAACATACTCTGCATCTTCATAATTCCCAGCATGCGAGCATCTTTTAGTATGTGTATGATAATTAAAATTTTGATAACTTTCATTCATATAAATTACCTTCTTCTACTATAATAAGTATACCAATAAAGACAAATTTTTTCAAGAAGAAATAGTTCACTATCTCAATTTTCAGCACTTTACTGTTTCTATTTTCAAAAAAAGATAAACACCATTATTAAATGTTTATCTATCTATATGCCTTCTTTAGATTAGTATTTGTGTATTTACTAGTTAAAATTACATCTTTATATATTTCATCATTAATTAACCCTATGTTATAAAAATACCATATATGATAAGCATTAGATGCTCCATTTTTAATAAACTTTTTTATTTCTGGATCAGTTAACACTATATTATTTGTATACTCATTTAACTCTTTAAATCTACCCTTATCAAAATACACTTTTGCTTGAAGTGGTGCTTCTAATTTGTCACACATATAAGCAAACTTACTTTCTTTAGTACTGTGTTCATTAAATTCTATCATTAAATTATATAACTCTTCTCTATTAGAAAGCATACTTACTACATTCTTAAATGCTTTGTGCTCAATACTTGCTTTTTCTTCTACCGTAACATTATCAAAAGGTGTTATATCTCCAATTAATATTTCTCCAAACTCATGCACTAATAACATTTTTAAAACTTTATCTATATTAACATCTAAATTATAATGTTTATTAATCGCTTGTGCTAACTTCATAGTACTATAAACATGATCACTCACTGTTTCTACTTTACCACTGACATCAAAGTGCTTACTATCCCAGCCACTTCTTTTCTTTTCATGTAAAACCATATTATGTTTAAAAAACTTTATTACATTTTTACACTTACTTTCACTTCTACTTCCAAACAACTTCTTAGTTTTTTCATAAACTTCTTCAATATTAGAAGTCCTACTTAACTCTTTAGACAAAGCATACTCCATTATCTCATACTTAAGCATAAGTATATCATTTTTGCTGTCATAGTCTTGTACCTCTAATAATATCTTCTTTAATAAATCACTAAAGTCATTACTTAATTTAAACTCACTATCCATAGCTAAAGCAATAACCATAGTGCCATACAAATGTGTTGACATAGTAGTTTTTTCACTAGACATATCTGTTTTCCTTATATTAAAAAGCATATACTCTTCAAGAACTTTTTGCGCTTTTGTTTTCATAAATAACCTCCAAACTCTATTATACATCATATATAAGAAAAACACCACACTTTTTGTGTGATGTTTCTAACACCCACTTGTTGTTTCTTCTATTGTGTATGGGTTATTTGCCGAGCCATCTCCACCAGCCCATATAACACAAGATTTCAAACTTATGACTGGACGCACACCGTACATGCCGTTGACAGAGATGCGGTTCAAGTTGCCAGGGACGGACGAACCGTACACGTAGAACACGTAAGCGTAGCTGCCATACCAATAGAAAGGAGACAACAACCACCACCAGGTTGAGCCTGTTGAACTTTTGTTTGCACTATTATAATAATACCATGTTTCAGCGTTTGTAGCATCTACTCCACCTGCAAAAGCTACTTCATCTGCTGTCATTAATGCTATTGGATATTTTAGTTTTCCATTTCCAGTACTACTATCTGCTGTGAATTTGTCTTCTGCTGTTGCACAGTCATAACTTGGTGTTTTATTTGTATCTAGTCTTGTACGTGCAGCATAGTAGAACTCTGTGTTTCCAGTGTTATATCCACCTGCTGGATTACTTCTATCATTACAATATACTGCTGTTGTACTTATGTATTTTCCATAATTTGTATTTAAATTATCTTTATACCATGTATCTATTACTCCTTTTATTGTACTATTATTTGCATTTGTTCTATTGTTTACTAACGAACCGCTTGTTCCATACATATATCCTACATACATTGGATCATTATTCGTTGTATTAAATTCACTTGTTCCGATGTAAGCATTTTTTGTGGTTGTACTTGTACTATGATATAAAAGTTTTACACTTCCATCTGAGTTTGTTCTTATTATTCTCCAGTACAAATCAGTTCCTGAACTATTTTTACCGAATTTTACCCAGTTGTTTATTGGTTTATTTTCGCTTGTTATCCACTGGGCGCCTGTAACAGTATAATCAGAACCATCATGCATTTCACATGAAGAGTCACCATATGTGATATTTCTACCTCTTTTACACGCAGTGAAGTTGGAAGTGCATATTTTTTCAGTAATAGGGTTATTATCATCATAATTTGAAATTATATTCCCCTGGTATTCACAATGTGCTGGAGTACCATCTATTCCAGCAAAATAGTATACATCTGTATTATCTTCTTTTGCTTTATATAATGTATTTGTTGTATTTGTTGTAAATGGTGTACTAAAATCTGTTCTTTCACTTATGGTTGGGTTATCTTCTAGTAACTTTTCTGCTAATGTTTGGTTATTTCCTTCTGTTATAAATAATGTCCCTTTTAGTACTTTACCCATATCTTCACTTTGGTCTACACTTTCATCGTTTGCATACTTAAATTCAATTGTATAGCTTTGTGTTACTCCTACTGGAATGCTAACACTATAAGCTAGTATTGTATCTGTTGCTACACTTGACTTTGGAATATCTTTAAACTCAGTCATATTGTATCCATTATTTGTACTAGTTATCTTGTATTGTAAATATCCTTCTGTTACAAAAGTATTTAACAAGTCTTTTATTACTATATTGTATTTGTATTCTGTCTTAGTATCATTTTTAATAGTAAATGTTTTAGTTGCACTCCAACCTGGTTCTATATCAGTTTCTGTTAAAGCTCCATCACTATCTGTAAATACTATTTGTAAGTTTGCACTTGTTACACTTACATCTTTTCCCTTTCCTATTATTTGTGTTGTAAACCATGCTAGTGATACACTAAGTACTACTACAAGTAAGCTTACTATTACAAGTGTTAATTTTTTCTTTTGCATATTTAATGCTCCTTTCTTTTAAAGGCATGAAAAAATAGGTAGAGTTATTCTATCCATTTAATTGCACATGAAAAACTATAGTTATTTATAAAGGTATTCTTTTTCATGTACTTCACTTCCTATCTTTATTACAAGTTTATCTTATCATTTTTTAATTAGTGTTGTCAAGAGTGTTACCTATTATTTTTTTAAGTTTTGCTTTTTTGTAGTCAGTGATGAATGCCTCATCTGTATTAACTACTAAGTTATTTATTTTGTATGTATCACTAATACTTGTGACTTTCTTTGTTACTTCCGTTATGTTCACCTCTCCTACTAGATCTATATATAGAGTTTTGTTTTGATATGTTAAATTCATTATTTTTCCTCTTTTCTATTTTAATTATAAACTTAAAAATAGTTTATTTCATTAAATACGACAAAACTAGATATATTTTTCTTTACACTTCTTTTACTAAAGTATATTTTATTATTTATATTTTTGGTTTATAATATTTATAAGGATGTGATATTTATGTTTAATTTATCAATAATAACTTGTAAACTTGTTAGTAAAATGAGTAAGCTTATGGGACATGATGGAAGTGTTATAGGTGGGTATTATGCTCTTAAGATAGATAAAAATGTTTTAAAAAAAATTAAAATGCCTAAGTATGTTATTGGGATAACTGGTTCAAGTGGTAAAGGAAGTACTACTGAGTTAGTAGCTAGAATTCTTAGTAAGAACGGTTATAAGGTAGTTTATAATAAAAATGGTAGTAATGTTTTAAATGGACTTGCTAGTTTAATAATTAATAATACTAAAAAAGGCAAGCTAGATGCTGATGTACTTCTTATGGAAATGGACGAAAGATATATGGAAGGTACACTAAAGAATTTTGATTTAACTCATTTAGTAGTTACCAATATTACTAGAGACCAACCACCTAGAAACTTACATCCTGACTTTATTAAAAGTGTTATTTCTAAGAGTGTTAAAGATAAAGTTCATTTGATTATTAATGCAGATGATCCACTTGTTAAGGCACTTAGTATTAATCATAAAGGTAAACTTACTACTTACGGACTTGATAAAAATAACTATAGTGTTAAGAGTAAATTAAATAATATAGATGCTCAGTACTGTCCCATATGTCATAGTAAATTAAAGTATAAATTTTATCAATATGGACACATTGGTTGTTACAAGTGTCCAACTGGAGATTTTGAAAGAGGAAATGTTGACTTTTTAGCCCACAACATAAATGTTACTAAAGGATATATCTATATAAATAAGAATAAAGTACACCTACCTAGTAACTTTTTGTATTCAGTTTATTTTGTGACTGCAGCTTATAGTTTATGTAGCACCTTAGGAATAACTAATGAAGACATAATAAAAGTAACGAATGACGAGACATTTAAACCAAAAAGACTTAATGTATTTAACTTTTTTGGTAGAAAGTGGCAAATGCTTGCTAGTAAGAATGAGAACAATTTAAGTTATAAACAGAGTTTAGATTTTATAGTTAACGAAAAAGGTATTAAAACAGTCGTACTTGGTTTTGATAATTCTAGTAGAAGATACTCTGAAAATGATTTGAGTTGGATATGGGATATTGACTTTGAAGAGTTAAATAATAAAACTATTGATAAGATAGTATTAGTTGGAAGATTTAAGTATGACATGCTTACAAGGATTTCTTATACAGGTATACCAAAGAGTAAAATTATTTTAATAGAAGACTTAGATAGTGAATTAATACCTACTTTGAGAAAGAAAACTAAAGGATCTATTTATAGTTGTGTATGTTTTGATAAAGAAATTGAACTTAAAGCTATTTTAAAGAAAGAAGGTATTAGTAATGAGTAAGATTAAAGTATGTCATTTATATTATGATTTAATGAATTTATATGGAGAGAATGCTAATATCAGAGCTATAGAAAAGATGTGTGAGTATCAAGGTATTACTTGTGAAGTTAGTTTAAAGACTATTAATGATAAGATAGATTTTAATTCATATGATATATACTATATGGGCTCTGGAGATGAAAAGTCAGAACTTTTAGTTTTAGAAGATATGATTAAGTATAAAGATAAAATAAAAGCATCTATTGAAAGTGGAAAAACATTTATTATTACAGGTAATGCTAGTGAGTTATTTGGTTCTTATATCGTTGATAATGATGTTAAATATGATGCATTAGGTATATTTAATTATAATAGTGTTCATGAAACCTTTAGAATTGTAGGTAGTGTTACTTTTAGTACTAAGTTAATTAAGGAAAAGATAATTGGTTTTCAAAATAGATGTGGTATAATGAATGATATTGATAAGCCTTTATTTAAGGTTATTAATGGTACAGGTAGTTCTATTAATTCTAAAACTGAAGGAATACACTATAAGAACTTCTATGCTACTTATGTATTTGGACCACTTCTTATTAGAAACCCCTACTTCACTAATTATATTTTAAAAAACATTATGAAAGAAAAAAATCCTAAATATAAATTTAAGATTATCAGTAAGACTAATGAAGTTAAAGCATATAACAAGTATTTAGAGAATTTTAATATTGAAACCGAGACTGTCTAGCCTCGGTTTTTTAGTGAGTAATTTGTTGTTTTCCCATTTCCATTAATAGTTAACATTCCATCATTAACCATATTTTTTAGTATTTCACTCGTTCTTGTTTTTGAAAGGCCTAAAACCCTCTCAGCATCTAGTCTTGATATTGTTTTATGATGTTTTAAATAGTAAATAATTAGATTTTCTTTTGATGTACCAAATGGATTAAATTGAGCATCTTCGTTTAGTATGAAACTATAATCAGTGTAATTTCTGTTATATAAAGTTATTTTAAATACATTGTCTGAAATAGATATAACCGGTTGTTTATCATTATCTACGTAAGAAGACATTATTCTATCTATTCCTGTTCCAAAACTTTCAACGTATTTTAAACGATAAAACACATTTGCAAGTTTAGGGTTTCTTGTTTCAGATATGCCATTATAAATGTCTTCAATCGTTAGTCCTTTTAGTAGTCCACCTAGTGAAGATACTTCTATTCTATCTATAAATAGTGATACTAATATGCTACCATTAAAATTATAATCTCTATGAATTATTGCATTTAATATAGCTTCTCTTAAAGCATATT
>OHGK01001721.1_pt1 | contig 11104 bp, 7 predicted proteins | sample 1567671 | NCBI WGS metagenome assembly OHGK01 (sample SAMEA3879577, study PRJEB24766) | human gut metagenome | biome: human-associated habitat; feature: feces | place: USA | collected 1985/1987 | reverse complement strand
TAATTGTGGGTGGATTATGCCGTTCTGAGTGGGTGGGTATGCTCCGTTTTCGCCACCCAAATCCTTAGCAACCAACTCACAAAAAGGCCTATGAGCAATCACAGATATCTGTTCTTCCAATTTTTGCAAGACACTCATCCGTTCATCAAAAGATAATTCTTTCCAATCATTAAAATCCAATCCTTCTATGGTTTTCATTTCTTCCGAAATATCTTTTATTTGAATACAATCCTGTGGAGCTTCTAAATAAATTGGCGAAATATCTTCACCTGCGCTCTTCAGCAAAGAAGCTATTTCCTTATTAAAGTCAATAGCTTTTGGAGGAACATCAGTCGATAGTTCATCAATTCTCGCTACAATAGCAGTACTATCTTTTGTTCCTAACACTTCAGAAATATATGCTTTTTCAGCCTCTGTTACAAAAGTCTTTTTTTCTATACCTTCTGAAAATTCATTAGATTCCAATCCATTATAATATTCCATCATAGACATGTCATTTAACCTTATCAACTTTCACCCAATAAGCTTCTGTATTCAGAGAACTTGAAACGATGCATTGTCCTGTAAGCAATTTTGAAATCACTTTACGCTGGTCATCATTCAATCCCATAGCTTCACCGATAGCCTTACAATCATCCTCAGCTACCAAACGATGTGTTATCTTCAAGTTCGTATTTTTAATAGCATCCGGTATCAGTCTTGTCGGAACCTGATCAACCAAAAGCATACCTTCTCCATACGCACGAATTTCTGATAACATATTGCTAAACATCATAGCCGATTTGTATTGTGGCAACTCCTGATTATCACATTTAGCCATGACTCTATGCGCTTCCTCTATAATAGTCAAATGACGACAGATATTATCGTTAAAGTCAATTCTTTGCGTTTCAGCCAATGCTGTACAATATTCATACAGGAATTGAAGTATTAACGCCATGAAAAATGATTTATCTACATCATCACCCACATACGACAGGTTAATGATACAAGGCTTTTGGAAAAGTTCATTCCAAGGCGTTGAATGAACAGTATTAAGCATTTCTCCTTTCCAACCACGTTTCAGGCTGTCAATACGAGTATGGAAACAAGCCTTCATATTCCGTTCAATCCTTTCCTCATATTGCCTATTCGCTATTACTTTATCCACACTGACGCTCATACTATTCAACGTAGGTGGCAATGTACTTCCAAAAACAGGTTCTTGGGTAAACCAATCCGTTGACTTATTCTGATAAACAGTATAAATCAAATCCTCCATTAATACTGGAAGAATATCATACATAGGGAAAGCAGCAGCAAAGGTAGATTTCAAACGGTCTATATGACTAAGCACATTAGGCTCTTGATTTTTATCCAGCCATACCAATTCAAACGGATTTAATTTTAATTGTTTGGGTATAAAACCAGCTTTATATTTCTTACAACCTGGAATATAAATATCTATAGGAGTATCAGGATGTTCATTGTTATATTGAATTGCCCAGTCCACATATTCTGTTTTGGCAGGTTCAATAACGAGAAAAGGAAGTTTTCCATTAATTCCATTTAATATAGCCTGAACTGTATTAGTCTTGCCACTTCCGTTTATTCCGGATAATAGTGCATGTTTAACTAAAGAATCTATAGGAATTGAATAACATAAATCTGTTTTTGAACCTCCATACAATAAACTTCCTAATGCAAAACAAGATTCATTAACACTTTCTATATTCAAACTAAAATCAGGCGTACTGTCAATAACACTGATACCTGGAACTGAGCGTAATGGAAAATTAATAAGGTATGATAATTCTTTTGTTGTAAGAACTGTTTTAAGTTCTTTGTAAGCATCCCCCAATGGATGATTAAAAGGTTTACCATTTAATACACAATCAATACGTATTACAGGAGAAGCAAACTGTGCTAATGATTTTGAAGGCTCAATAACATTGGTAATATCAGTTATTCTAATCGGTTCAAATATAGATTCCTGTCCACTTAGTATTGAACGCAATTGCATTGATCCACCTTTTATGTCAGATTCCTTTTCTGCCAATAAATAAGTACCAACTTTCCACATCCCTATAGCTTTACCTGTTTCAAACCGCTTGGAATGGTAGAACAAATGTTCAGATACAGACTCAATATGTTTATTTACGATATTCCGGCTTAGACTTTGAGATTTACTTTCATTTGTAGAATAAGTATTACTCTCAGAATGATTTGTACCACTTGTAGTAGAAGTTGATTTTGTTGGTGTCAACGAAGCAACTATAGAATTTACAGCTCCTATTCCCAATAAACTTGCAGCACCTGCAATCAACTCACCTCCTACATCTACAGCTCCTTCCATTACCGATTTTGCAGCCGGGAAAAATGAAGCAGCAAATGCTAAGCCTGTTCCTTGTACAGCCAGTTTTCCTAATTTTGAATAATCTCTTTTTGTCACAGATTCACTGGTTGAAGAGTTGTATCCATCTGTAAAAGAATGAGAATTACTTGTTCCATGAGTCTCCCCCTCGGTTACATTAAAAGACTTTAAAGATTCTGCCTGACCATTCATTTCCCTACATTGAAACAACATGCTATCTACCTCATTTGTTTCTATAGGATCAGCAACAACAAGATAAGCATAATTCCTTTGACTCATTCCAGCCATCAACTTATCAATCGTAGCAGGATAAATGGATTTATATTGGCTTTCCATAGAAGGAATACCTGTCAATGCATATACATATTCTAGAGTTTCATTGTTAACCTTTTCAGTTAAATCTTTTAAGTCGCTACCAGCCGAATCATCTTTAATAATCTTAGTCTGTAATCCAGGCCATACACCTTTTATAAATTCATTTAAATATTTTACTATATTCTTCTTTACAGAAGTCCCCATTGCCCGTACACCTAAATACATTTTATTCTGTTTTTTGTTCCCTATTATTAGAAATAGTAATTGTGTTTCTTTGGGCATGAAACAAGAATATAATATTTTTTGCATTGCTGTAAAGCAATCTTCAGCACTATCTGATAAAGGTTTACCTACTTGAACGATTTCAATCCAAGAAACACAGTTTTTAGTTGTAATTTCAATCTCCTGCAATGAGAATAAAGAATTCAGATTTACATCACCAATGCCATTCAAATACTTTCTTTCCATACAGAAAGATAAAGATTGTGATACAGAGGTTGCAGCCATTACTTTAGCTGCAACTTCCGGTATGTTTGAAGTAAGTTTTTCCATATTACTCGACCATTAATCGCATTTGAGAAATACATTCTTTTGTGTATGCAGAAATTATATCTTTACTTTGGCTATTTATTATATTTCGAAGATTCGTATTCCCTTTTATTGCTCTTGAAACAGAATCATAAATATTTTTCTCTATATCAGACCAGTTCGCTTCAAAGTGATTATATACTTTCTGACGAGCATCACTGTCCAAGTCTTTCATGCGGGCTTTACGACGCTTTTCCTCCTCTGAGTCATTATCACCGAATAACCAATTAGCAAGCAGCACTCCACCACCAATTAACCAAGTAAGTGGGCCTCCCAATAGCATAGCAACTGCACCACCGATGGCTGCACCAGCTACTCCTGCCACAATATCTTGCATTATGCCAGAATCAGTTAAAGTAGAAGTAAGCTCACGCATTTGTTCAGTGATCACACTCATATCAATATTATCAATAGAGTTTATAGAAACGTTACCACGCTTCATTTGAACATTTTTCTGCGTGTAATTGCCAACCATTTTATCAAGCTTTTCTCTAATTTCAGCTGTTTTTTGTTCAAAAGCTGATTGATAACATTCCATTGCCCATTCATTAACATGATCCATATCGTTTTCAATATTATCATTTATGAAAACTTCTAAATCATTAATTGACACATCATTATCTGTATCCCTAAATTGAGTAACGCATGATGCGATTGTACTTGTAACTTCATCTGCGACCTTATCTACTAAGGAATCTGAAAATAAAGAATACACATCACAATCTGATACCAATTTATTCAATAATTCTTTAGGATTACCCATACTTCCGGAACGAATATCAGCTCTTGCAACCTCAGCTACGCCACGAGAAATTGTCAAAGAAGGATCTTGATCCCTATAAATCATATCATCAGAAAGATTCCAACATTCTTTTACTAACGAGCGTATAAAATCCATTCTTGAAGCTCCACCTGTTAAGAAAGCCACATATATGGGAGCATTATGAATATGATTGTATTTAAAATCAATCATTGCTTGCCCTATTTTATCTATGTAACCAGAAGCTTTTAAAGACTCATCCAACTCTCCTGGTTGGAAAATAAATTTCATTTTTCCATCTTCCAAGTCATCATCATCAATTATATCTTCAAAATTAATAGTTTTTTTAAACTTTGCTTCTGGATGAAAATATACTTCTTCTTTAGCACATCTTGCTTCAAATAATAGTTTTGAAATTAACTTAGGATAACGACTTTCAAAAAGAGATACATACTCATTATCTCTTTTTCTATCATTATAAATCCATTTTTCTACATAAGAAGCACCACAATCATATCCAAAATCTATAACTGTATCATTATTTAAATATGTGAAATCCAAAGTACTTGAGCCCATATCGAACACTATGGCACCTTTATCTATATATTGAGGTAAACCTGAATCTGGTCTATTCTGTCCTCTGACAAAAGCTGCGCGAGATTCTGAAGTTATCCCAGCAATTGGTAATCCCGCCATTTTTGCCATTCTGCCATATAAATCCTTTGCTGTATTATCCCATCCTGAAGGAGTTGCGATATAAACTAAGTGATTACCATCTGTAAATAAAGCAGGATTTTTCTCTCTAATCCTCTTATAGACCTCACTCATGTATCTAATCATCAACTTTTCTTTCTCTCCATTTATTTCCACTGGTCTTTGCTTAAAACAAACCTCAACTTCAGCCTCTCTTAATATATCAGGAATAAAAGCCTCAGTTCCTATATAAGCTTTGTCATCTGCTGTTATACAAATAGCAGAAGGAACAACTTTCTTATTGCTTCCAAACTCTATATCTTCAGCATCTTTAAGTTCACCACTTGGTATACCCCATCCTATAGAACAATATGCCGCTGATGTCTCACCATGACCAAAGTCTATACCTATCACGTATTCATGTTTATTCTTATCTGGTACTATAGCCCAGTCTTTAACTTCTCCCATAACCCATTATTCTTTAACAAAAACTTTTCCTTTTCTTATTACTTCCCCATTTTTTACAATAGCAGGACATATCATTACAGGTTCTGAAACCTTAGTAGAAGTCAGACATTCAAACCACATACTATTATCTTCCGCATATTTTACAACCTCCAATCCATAATTTTCCAAAGACTCCACCAACTGCTCCAAGCGATCATCAATCTTTGCAAGCCTCTTTTCACTATCGGTATTTGAATATGCCACTCCTAAGACTGACTGAATAGAATCCAATAAAGAACCATAAGTCTTTTCCAATGTAGGTTTTTCCAACCGTTCGTATTTATCAACGACACGCTCAATTTGAGTACGAAAAGTTTCAATCAAATTATCTACATTTTCACATATACGCCTAACAATATCCAAAAACTTTTCTGTATCTATTATTATTTTAACAGGTTCTTCCTTCTTAACTGGTATTGTATCTTTGGGTAGTGATTTAACCTTCCTCTTCATAAATTTAGGTGGATAATAAGCACAATAAAGTACAAGTGCGGTACCAGCTATAGCTCCACCTAATGCCCACCATGTACCGCCAATAGTACCAACCAAACCACCTATTGTAGTTCCTGCCATTAATCCAAGAGGAGATGGAGACGAGCAAACAGCTTTATCAGACACAGATTCAAGTTTTAATTTGTCCTCTTTCTTCTTTTCCTGCGGCTTCTTTACAATCATCTGTTTAGCCATTTCTTCTTGAACTCTCAAAAGTTCCAAAGCAGAACTTAAAATATAATCTTCAGACTTGCTCAAACCTTGCCTAAAAATCCCATCTTCATCAAAAATTGATTTAAAGTAACCACTCACTATATTTTGGACTTTACTTGTTTCCGTAAGTAAATCCAGTCCTGACAGCTGTTTTACCAACTCTTCTTTATTCTGTTCAAATAAAGAAACTAAAGAATAACGTGCTTCCATAAATTAAAACTATTTATATTCATTACAATACATTTCTTCCCATTCTTCAGATGTATGCCTTACTTGTTTTAAGAAAATATTTATAACGATAAAGTAACAACCTCCTAATACAAGTAATATCATAAAAATAAAAGGCTTCCAGTTGAAAGAGAACCATCCACTAGGCTCAACATAGTTTACGTATTTAAATAAAGTAAATATCAACACAGGAACCCAAAACAATGATTTAAGAAAAAAAGAGTTCCTTGCTTCAGACACTTTAGCTGCTTTAAATTTAGAAACTTCCTCATTTATCGTTTGGCGCAACTCATTTTCATAAAACGCTCTTCCTAACAAAGAAGAATATAATCCTTTCAAATTGTTTAGAGCTTTTGATGCTATTGAGGAGGAAGCACTAATCTGCATATCATTTTCCAACACTGTTTGCAAAAGATGAAACTCCTGTTCCGTAGAGTCATTATTAACTGCTTTAATGGCATAGTCGTATGACAATGAACTTTCCCCTAATACATAATAACAAGCTGCAATAAGGAAATACACTTTAGCTTTAATTTTGCCACTTGTAATCTTTATTTTAGATAATTCCAATATAAATACTTCTGCCTTTTCTCTATTAGAGAATATATCATCTTTATTTTGTTTAAAGTAATCCAAATATTCTTGAAATACTCTCTTGTCATTACGTTGAACCTCATTCGCCATACCAGAATGAATGGAACCAACCAACTTTTTCCTTTTAGGCTCTTTATTACCTAAATCCGATGATGATAACAGCGATAATGTTCCCATAAATTATTCTTTTATTTTTAAGATTTTTCCTTCTACATTCGAATACGTTCTATCACTAAATAAAAAGCATTTTACAAATAATGCGATCACTACAAAAATGAAGATTGTCATAATCATTTTGGAAATACTAAAATCCTCCTTTAAATATCTATAAGCAGTATAACAGAAGCATATAATCCATCCTATTATAATAGATCTAACAAATATTTTGGTTATTGTATGAGTAGAATAGGCTTTGAATTTATCACCTTTTTCCAATACTTTACCATCCTTAGTTGTTTTGTCGTTCCATTCATGAGTATCATAATCATTTTTTAATAAGAAATCATCTTTTCCACATACTATCAGTCTATATAAAGGAACTGTTTCAAAACTTTCAATTATATTCATCCAATTCTTTTCCCATTTTTCATGTCCACTGATAGAAGCAAGCCATGCACAAGAAGATACTAAACCTATAATACAAACTGTAAGCTGTAAGAAAGTATAATCATTTTCTAAATTCCATTGACTTATGCTATCAGCTTTTATTATAGTAGTAGCTGTAAGTAATGTACAAAATCCGACAAAAAGGGCTCCATTAAACAAAGCATAATAATTCATCCACGTATGGTATCTGTTTACATGGTTCCAATAGGCTTCTATAGCCTTTTGATAAAGAAATTCCTCACAATTATTATAACTCATAGCACAATTGAAAATGCCCGCTGTCCCCCGAAAAAGCATTATGTTTTTCATGAGTAGAAAAAAGAAAGGCGTGAGGACTTGTCTGCTCTACTCATCAAAATCAGGCATCGCCAAACGCCGCATCGGAATGAATAAAGAAACAATAGTCTCACGCCGTCCCGGTATGTAACGTCAGTGTACAACAAGGGCTGTACACACATACATATACAAAACGAATGAGCGTCATATTGTCTCTATCCTCCGATTAGAAATTGGCGATTTCGATTTTAGGATAAAGCAAAAAACGCTTTCTTGTTATTGCACCGGCCATTTCTCCAGCCGATGTAATGCAAATATACGTTTTTTGTTCAATATGACGCTCTTTTAATGACTATTATTTCTTCTATTTCTGAAAGAACGCTATATATCTCAAAAACGTCTCTTTATTGCATCCCGATTTTGATCTGCTACATAGCTATATTCTTTTTTATTGCCGACAAGTCCCCCGAATCCGGCACTGATTAACGAAAAAAGGCGTGAGGACTTTTCTTCCACTCATCAAGAAACAGGTATCGCCAAACACCAACTCAGAGACAAGCGAAAACAAGAATCCCCCGCCGTATTTCGGTATGCAACCGGGTACAACAATAGTGCTATACACAAAGTTTGCATAGGTAATACAGATGAGCGTCATGTTCCTTCCATCCGTCTGAGTCTTTACAAAATTGGCGATTTCGTTTCTTAGGACAAAAGTTGAAAAAACGCGTTTTTACATCATAAGGGCATTTCTCTTCCCTTACTCCGCAAATATACATTTTTTCCGGTTTACATGACGCTCGTTAGGGATTTTTATTTACCTTTACTCAGTCACAAATATAAGACAGTGGCTTCGGTCTTCAAAAAAGGAAGTACTGCCATTTCTTGTAAAAACGGTTTTTGTAACAAAACACAGCCATAATGATACATTTATGTTCGACAACAGAGAGGACATATTGAAGTTTCTGATAGAGTACCAACTGTTTGCTCCTTCGGTTTCCGCGTTTGCCACCCGTTTAGGTTATGGCAGCCGGGTAAAGATTTACAGACTAATCAAAGGTAAAATCAAAAAAAGTGAGACGATTGACAAAATCTGGAATGATGCCTGCGAAAACTTAGGAGTTTCCGCAGAGCGGTTAGTTGAAGTAGCGGTCATTGCAGAAAGAGCAAAATGGTTCTTGAACCTGACAGATGATTATCCGTTCGACAAGAAGGATTCCTTATGGTCGGAACGGATTCTTCGGGCATTTGTCGACAAAGATTATACAAGTCTCCCTAAATCCTTTGTCAATGAAATCCTCCCGCTACTGGAAGACCTGAAGAAAGACAATGAAGAAGTGTTTTTCAGTATGCTCATGCTCTTTTATATCAAGGCCAACAAACTGAATCCATATAAACTTTCATTTACTGACACATTGGCCAAACTAATCATACACCTGAACGAATACTTCCACTCACTGCATTCTGAGAACAATGTAGCCTATACAGCCATCCAGGCACTTACAGCAAACAAAATACTTGAAAACATCTCGCCATGCTTATGGGGGCTAGTAGAGAATCCGACACTGATTCTTCAATATTATGCAGACCCCTTATTCATCAATTCGGTCCTTCGTATGGGAACAGTCTTCACTGAATGGGATGACATCAGTTATTGGCATGCGTCAGGAGCAGACTTCCGTAAAGGGCAGAGCGTATGGATGTTTATGTGCCGGGAATCAGACTCCATTTATCATGGCAGTTACATTGTCCAGGAATTTGAAATCGGAAAAGACAATGAAACATTCATTCCCCGTAAACTGTGTTCTATCCTTTTCTGGAACAAAGAGGATGAAGACGAAGATTATGATTCCATCATTCAAATCTCCAACCTCATTTCGTCCGATAACGATGTCTGCAAGTTCAGCTACGGATTATACAAGTACTGTGAAGAAAGCCAAGAGATACAGATTACTTTCGACACTGAAGATGACAATATCTATCAGCTACCCGATTGTCTGAAAAGAATCAGAATAGGATATCCGTACAAAGAAAAAGAAGAAAAGATCTGGTCGCATTTTATCAAGAAATTCGATGACGGTGAAGCCAGAGCCATTTTCTCAAAGAACCTATGTGACACATTGAATGTAGAGTACCTGGATGATGAATACAAGATTCTGGATGTAAATATTTCCCGGAAATACTTCTCCCTTTTGATTGAACAGGATAACCAACCGTCTGTCTATAGAATCCCGATAGATGCATACGCTTTCTTGAAAGTCCTGTCTGTCTTTGAAGAAGTGACAGTCTGCCGGCATACCCAACAATTATGCATCGAATGGCCTTGGCTAGGATATGCTATCCCTATGTCTGAATTCGAAGTAATCGAAAAAGACAATCCGGGAAAAGATACCTTGAATTCATCCATTCCCTGATTATCCCTCAAATCCTACAATTCTATTTTTCTCTTCTCCTCCCCGAAGCACATACACCCGATGCGTCCCCATCCCGCTGATTCCGATACCAGAACCTTCGGTCTCGTACCACCGGCGAAGTTCCTTTCCGGCCGTTGTGCGGCTCAGGCCCGTCAGGGAAGCATAGGTACCCACCGTCAGGATGCTCTTCCAGGTAACGTTTGGCCAGGGCGAGGCGTTCCTGCGGAGTGTAGCGCGAACGGCAGAGTGCCGACTTTCCGCCCGATTCCCGTTCCAGATTACAGGCCAGGTCCGTCTCCCGTACCAGTTGGCGGTCTGCCCGGAAACGCACATCCCCTACCCGGATGCTTGCCGCGTTGCGTTTCGTACCGCTCCCGTCGGGTTCCTCACGTTCCTTCCCCTCCTTGATAGCCAGCGACGGAGTAAACAGACCGATACCGTCTATCCGCACCGAACGTCCCTGAGCCATTGTCCGAGCCATTCCGTGCCCCAGAAGCTCGATGACACCTTTCACTTCGGCCCGGCTGAAGCTGGTATGAGCCGATATGTATTCCGCCAGTTCGTCCGTACCGCAACTGTCACGGATAACCATCCGCGGATAAAGCAACGTATCGCCTTCGTTGTTGAGGTCCTTCACCTCCTGCATAATGTATTTCGCAACCATAATCAGAAATTAAATATCAGTTAAACAATTCAAGTTTCGCAAGCTCAACTTGCAGGTAACAAGTTGACCAGTTGACAAGGGGACAAGTGGATTAATTGACAAGTGAACAAGTGGACAAGTGGACAAGTGGACAAGGAACTTGTTATGTTCAGACAACAAGTAGACCAGCAGACATAGCGTTGTACATTTGAACGGGAAAAGTTTACCAAATCTAACTATATCCAACTATTGATGTTACGACAACGAACCCAAGAACCAACGCACATTTATTCCGGCCTTAGTTTTGAGGTGAATAGCGGAAAACCGGATTCAGGCGAAAAGAAGCGCAGGCTGTCTGAGCGAAGCGAGTTCCTGCGCTTCCGCCGGAAAACGGTTTGTAGCCGCCTCAAAACGGAAGCCGGCGG
>OHGK01001717.1_pt1 | contig 11123 bp, 10 predicted proteins | sample 1567671 | NCBI WGS metagenome assembly OHGK01 (sample SAMEA3879577, study PRJEB24766) | human gut metagenome | biome: human-associated habitat; feature: feces | place: USA | collected 1985/1987 | reverse complement strand
TCATCAATACCAAAGATAGCAATGAGTGTAAATCCGATTGCCATGGCTGCAATGATGATGGAGTAGCAGACTTTTTTTGTCATGTTATACTTCATTTTTGCGGTTACTCCTTCTCCACATTGTTCATTTTGGTCCGTTTAATCCTCTGCCAGTGCTGCTTTTATCATAATCGCACATTCAATTCTTTTTCTCTGCAATTCACAACCTATATCATAAGCATCGTTGATATTACCGTGGAAATTGTATGAATTGGCCGCACAGCCGCCGCTGCAGTAAAACTTTGCAAAGCATTTTTTACATTTTTCCTTAGAATAAACATTGCTGTTTTTGAATTCTTCACGGATATCTGTTCTTGTGATTCCTTCATCAACATTTCCCATCAGGAACTTTTCATTTCCAACGAACTGATGACATGGATAAAAATCTCCCCACGGGGTCACTGCAAGATACTCACAGCCCGAACCACAGCCGGATAATCTCTTTGCCACACATGGACCGCCGTTTAAATCAATCATAAAATGGAAGAAATTAAAACCGTTGCCGGCTTTCTTTCTCTTAACCAGTTCTTTTGCAAGCATGTCATACTGCTCACAAAGATAAGGAATATCTTCCTCCCTGATTGCATATGAATCTGTCGGCTGTGCAACAACAGGTTCTACGGAAATCTGTTCAAATCCTTCATCTGCCAGATGCAGAACATCTTTTGAAAAATCCAGATTGTTATGCGTAAAGGTGCCTCTTACATAATAATTCATCTGGTTTCTGCTCTCTGCAACTTTCTTAAACTTCGGCATGATAATATCATAAGAACTTCCGTGTCCGTTTCTTGTCGGACGCATCAGGTCATTGATTTCTTTTCGTCCATCGATACTTAATACGATGTTGGACATTTCTTTATTTGCAAATTCAAGAATCTCGTCATTTAACAGGATTCCATTGGTTGTAAGCGTAAAACGGAACTTTTTGTTGTTCGCTTCTTCAATACTTCTTCCGTATTCAACAAGCTGTTTTACAACTTCCCAGTTCATTGTCGGTTCTCCACCGAAGAAATCGACTTCCAGATTCTTTCTGGAACCGGAATTGGCGATCAGGAAATCCAGAGCCTTTTTTCCTACCTCAAAGCTCATAAGAGCCCGTCTGCCATGATACTCTCCCTCTTCTGCAAAGCAGTATTTGCAGCCCAGGTTACAGTCATGGGCAATATGCAGGCACAGTGCCTTTACAACAGTTTTGCGCTGCTTAAAGTCTGTTACATACTCCTGGTAAACGTCTGCGGTATACAGTTCCTCTGCATCAATCAGATCCTGAACCTCATCCAGAGCCTCCTCTGCATCAGAGCGGTTGTAGGACTGGGACAGAAGCGCTAAAGCCCGCGCTCTGGCATCAGCCGGAATAGCCATGGGCTTGCGCAGCTCGCCCATCACCGGCTCTAACAGCTCCACTGCATCATAAACTACATCGTCCACTACATGGACAGAGCCGCTGGAAATATCCATAACAATGTTGTATCCGTTATTTTTGTACTGATGAATCACTATATTTCTCCTTATCTTTCTTTCAGCTGTTCTCTTACAGAATGACGAAAAAGATCCCCTACGATCCGGGACCATAGGGGATCTCTTGGCTTCCTTATCTTAGCTTGAAGCGCTGTCCGAGCTTATTATCTGTTCGGATTCTCGCAGCTCTGGTTGCCAACGGTGCAGGAAGTCTTGCATGCAGACTGACAGGAAGTCTGGCACTCACCGCAGCCGCCCTTCTTCATGGACTCTTTCAGAGTCTTGTTATTTAAAGTCTTTACGTGCTTCATACGTTTCGCCTCCTATGCTATGCTTAGAATTCAACGAAATTATATCATATCTTGTCATTGTATGCAAGCTAAAGTTCCCTGTTTTCACTGGGGACGGAACCGGCTGTAGGTGTGGCCGGGAACCATACCGCCCCGGTAAGAGGCCAGCTCACTGACTGTTACCAGCTGGAAGCCCCTGTTGACCAGTTCCGGAATCAGAACCTCGCTGGCATCGGCTGTGGCATCATAAAGATCATGCATCAGAATAATGTCTCCGTCCTTCGCCTGTTCCAGCACGGTCTGAATGGTTGTCTGCGCATCTCTTGTTTTCCAGTCCAGGGTATCAATGGACCAGAGCACTGCAGGCATGGAGATCGCTCCTACGATATTCATTCCCGCCTCGCTCCTTGCGCCTCCGCAGGGCCGCATCAGCACCGGGGAAATTCCGCAGGCATCTGATACCACCTGATTGGTCCGCGCCAGCTGGCTGGCCAGCTCCTCCGGAGGAACCTTCGTCATAAGTGTATGATCATAGGTATGGTTTGCAACCTCACAGCCAATCTCCTCCATCCGTTTCACTACGTCCATCCGTTTTTCCGCCTGTTTTCCAACCATAAAGAAAGTGGCTCTGCTGTTGTACTTCTCCAGAGTTTCCAGAATTCTCGGGGTTGCGTGCGCGGATGGTCCGTCATCATAGGTCAGGGCAAGCATCGGCTTTGTGGGATCGATATTTCCTGCATAAGTATTTCCACCCTCGTTTTTCTTTACAATAGAAACCCGGATTCCGTCAAGCCGCAGTCCTGCGCCGCTGACTCCGGCCTCCTCTCCATTCTTCATCCAGTCTGTCCACTGCTGATTCTGAAGAACGCTGTAAAGGATATCATAATTTTCCCCCAGCTCTCCTGTCAGCTTCATGCTGACCGCCTCCAGGGGCATCTCTCCTTCAGAAGAACCGCCTTCCCCGGCATCCTCTGTCCAGTCCAGCCAGCCGCTTCCGCTTAAATTGACACGATAGGCAATGGTACCTGTCATATCCTCCGGCTGGTTATGCACCGTGGCCCGAAAGGCTGTAATAAACTGATTGACCGGAGGCATGCAGTAGGAATTATCTGCAAAAAAATGACTCCATCCTACCTGATTCACATAAATTCCGTATATCGCTCCAATATCCGGAAGATGATTCGCCCAGCTCTTTGCAGAAACGCCTGATGTCTCTGCTCCTCCGCCTGATGTTTCACCCTCCGGTATATTTGCTGCCTCCACAGCTGCCCCGGCGTCTGCTTTTTTATTTTCTGCCAAAATCATACCGGACTGATCTGATGCCTCAGCCGGATTTCCTTTTCCTATCCGGCCTGCAGCCAGAAACAGAACCAGCGCAAAGACAGCTGCCATTCCTGCATAAAGCAGATGGCGGCTTCTGCGGGCACTGCGGCGGCGTCTTGCCTGACTGTTTTTCCTGTTCTGCGTCTGACGGCTCTGCATCCGGCGCAGTTCATCCTCTCCCGGACGGCGGCCCGAAGTATAGCTCCGGCTTCCTGCAGCGGCGCTGCGTGTCTGTGTGCGGCGCTGGCCTCCTGCGGCAGCACCGGGACTCTGGACGCGGTGCTGACCTCCTGATACGCTGCCATTTCCCTGATTCCGGCTTTCCTGTCCCGAATTTGTATATGCAGTTCTTCTCATTCCTGAGCGAATGGTCATAACCTCCGGCTGGCTCTGCGCCTTTTTTACCTGTCTGTTCCCGCTTTTTTCTCCTGCAGCCCTTTTCTGGCCGGTTCCCGTTTTCCCGCCTTCTGGCTTTCTCTGACTCGTTCCCGTTTTCCCGACCGCTGTTTTTCTCTGGCCGGTTCCGCTTCCTTCTTCTGCTGTCTTCCGGGAACTGCTTCTGCCGGAAGACTGAGCTTTTTTCTGCCCTGCCTTATCCCCGGACGTCCGGGACGGCTGTTCTGTCGAAGACAATGTCGGCCAGCTTCTTTCCGCAGAAATTTTCCTGGCTGTACTTTTTTCTCTATCCATACTCATTCCTCTGAATTTCATCCATTAAAAATCATAAAAAATCTTAGTTTCGGAAGGCAAACACTATTTCTAGTGAGGCCTCCTACCAGATATAGTATAACAGCCCTGTTTTTACTGTCAATAGAAATCAGAGGAAACTCACCTGCAGACGCTTTCCTTTTGTTTCAAAAAATTTTATCGTGAATTTACCCAAATATTTTTCAAAATAATAGTTGACATTTTTGTTTTTTATGGTATCTTATAGTTATAGTTGTTGTTTCGAAAGTATATATTTGTTATTTCAAAAGTTTTAATTATTTTCAGGAGGACATCAGCCATGATTTACACTGTAACATTAAACCCGGCTCTGGATAAAACAGTCCAGATTTCTGAAATGACCATTGACCGCGTGAACCGTATTTCTTCCATGCGAACCGATCCCGGTGGAAAAGGAATCAATGTTTCCAAGGTCATTCAAAAGCTGGGAGGAAACAGCATTGCCACAGGAATTCTTGGAGGAAGCACAGGAGAAAAAATCCAGACTGCACTCCATGCCATGGACATTAAATCTGATTTTCTTTTTTCAGATGGGGAAACAAGAACCAATTTAAAAATTGTTGATCCGGTGCTCCATACTAACACGGATGTCAACGAACCGGGGCTGACTGTATCCGAAGAGCTTCTTGAAGAACTGCTCCAGAAGCTCTGCAAAAAGCTTACTGCAGAGGATATCGTAATTCTTTCCGGAAGCCTCCCCAAAGGTGCTCCCAAAGATACCTACAAAGTCTGGGGAAATGCCTGCCGGAAAGCAGGGGCCAAAGTCATACTTGATGCAGACGGCGATCTTCTTGCATCAGGTCTGGAGGCTTCTCCATATATGATTAAGCCTAACAATCATGAAATTTCCAGACTTTTCGGAAAAACCCTCGACAGCCCTCAGGAACTGTGTGATGCAGCACAAACTCTGATGAAACAGTATTCCATCGAAAAAACTGTCGTTTCCATGGGAAGCGCAGGCGCTCTCTATGTGACAAAAGACCAGACACTCTATGCGGAAGGTCTGAAGGTTCCTGTTGGAAGCACAGTTGGCGCAGGCGACAGTGTGGTCGCTGCTCTTGCCTTTGCAGAAGAAAGAGGGCTGAGCCTGGAAGAAACCGTCCGGCTTTCTACCGCTACAGGAGCTGCCAATGTCATGAGCAGCGGTACTCAGGCTGCTGAATATTCTTTGATTCAGTCCCTGATTCCTCAGGTTATTTTCCACAAACTGTAGTTTTAACAATCTGACCTGTTATCTGTTATTTCAAAAGTGTTTATATTATTGCAAATTTATATATTTTCAATTATGATTAGGAAAGGAGCTTTACTATGAAAGCAAAAGGCGTAAGACTTCACGGAGCAAATGATTTAAGACTGGAGGAGTTTGAACTTCCGGAAATTACCGATGATGAAATTCTTGTCAAGGTAGTCTCTGACAGTATCTGCATGTCCACTTATAAGTGTGCGATTCTGGGTGAAAAACATAAACGTGTCCATGATGATGTTGCTGAGCATCCGGCTGTTATGGGACACGAATTTGCCGGTGACATCGTAAAAGTAGGAAAAAATCACCAGGATACTTTTCAGCCTGGAATGAAATTCACACTGCAGCCTGCTCTGAATTACAAGGGTACCATGTGGAGTCCTGGTTATTCTTATGAATTTTTCGGCGGGGATGCAACCTACTGCATCATTCCGGCAGAAGTAATGGAACTGGGCTGCCTTCTGGAATACAAGGGACGTGCCTACTATGAAGCCTCACTTGCAGAACCCATGTCCTGCAGTATCGGCGCTTTTAATGCAGCTTATCACACTCAGATGGGTGTTTACACTCACCAGATGGGTATTAAGAAAGACGGTAAGCTGGCTATTATGGCAGGAGCCGGCCCCATGGGTCTGGGCGCACTGACCTATGCCCTCCATCGGGATATCCGCCCCTCTATGATTGTTGTCACTGATTTAAATCAGGAAAGACTTGATCGGGCCGCTTCTCTTTTCCCGCCTGCTGAGGCTGCAAAAGATGGTATCGAGCTGCACTTTGTCAACACCGGAAATTTTGAAGATCCCGTCGCTGAACTGATGCGGATTTCCGGCGGAACCGGTTATGATGATGTTCTCTGCTATGCTCCGGTTGCTTCTGTTGTCACTCAATCCAGCGACATTCTCGGACGTGACGGCTGCCTGAATTTCTTTGCAGGACCTACCGACAACAAATTCAGCGCAACCATGAACTTCTATGATGTACACTATAACTCCACCCATGTTATGGGAACTACCGGCGGAAACACAGACGACATGATCGAATCTCTGGTGCTGACTGCTGCCGGAAGAATCGACCCGGCTGTTATGGTCACCCATATCGGAGGTCTGGATTCTGTGGCTGACACGACCTTAAATCTGCCCAAGATCCCCGGAGGAAAAAAACTAATCTATACCCATTTAACTATGCCTTTAACTGCTCTTACAGATCTTCGCGCCAGAGGAGAAGCTGAACATGATTCCCGCTTGACTGCTCTTGCCGATATCGTAGATGCCCACAACGGACTGTGGTGTCCGGAGGCAGAGGAGTACTTGCTGGCTCACTTTATTGAAAATTAATTTGTGATGAGATATCCTGTCTGCGGGATTCTCACCGCAGACAGGAGGTACATATGGACGCAATGGAAACTCGCAGAAATGCGATTGTAGAACTGATTAATGAAAAAGGCACTGTCAGCTTTTCACAGCTGAAAAAATCATTCCCACATGTTTCAGAAATGACACTCCGCACAGATTTAAAGCTTTTGGATGAAGCCAACAGAATTGTCCGCGTTCACGGCGGAGCCAAATCTGTACAGATTCTTATTGGCACAGATGATTTTCTTAACCGGAAATCTGTCCGCAACATTCCCCAGAAACAGGAAATTGCTGAAAAGGCACTCTCTCTTCTGCGCCGGGACACTACCGTTTTCCTGGACTCCGGAAGTACAACAACCATGTTTGCCAGCCGTTTTCCGGATCAGTCCAATCTGATTTACACAACCGGACTTACCTGCGCAACAGAACTTTCCAGCCTTTCCAATCCCACCGTTATGCTTCCCGGCGGAAAGCTTAACCGCTACAGCCAAAGTGTTTTTGGTTTTTCTGCCATCAAGGAACTGGAACGGGTGAATTTCGATCAGGCTTTTCTGGGAATTACCGGCTTTCATCCTTCTGCCGGCTTCAGCTGCGGAATCAGTGATGAAGCCATTTTAAAGCAGACTGCAATCCGTCAGTCAGAACAGGTAATTGCACTGATGGATTCTTCCAAAGTCGGAGTGAAATGCAGCTTCAATATCTGTACTCTTTCTGAGATTGACATTGTGGTTTCTGACGGAGAACTTCCCGAAGAATTTCTCGCGGAATGCAGACGTTTTGGGGTACGCGTTATTTAGTATTCCTGTGCTCAATCATCGATCATCCATTCCCCATTGCTGAACCAACACTGAGGAGGGACTATCGTGAAAAACACTATACAACGTATGGGTAAATTTTTGTCTGCCATGGTCATGCCGAATATCGGTGCACTGATTGCTTTTGGTTTTTTTGCAGCGCTGTTTATTGACTCCGGCTGGTTTCCCCACAAAGGCTTAAGCGCCCTAGTAGGCCCTATGCTGACTTATCTGATTCCGCTCCTGATTGCTTCCACCGGAGGACGCATGATCGGCGGTGACCGGGGACGTGTTGTGGGCGCTATTGCCATGGTAGGTGCAATTTTAAGCAATACCAGCATTACCATGCTCATGGCTGCCATGATCATGGGACCACTGGCCGGCTTCTGCATCAAAAAATTTGACAAAGCGGCAGAGGGGCATATTCCTGCAGGCTTTGAAATGCTGATAAATAACTTTTCCGCAGGTCTGATCGGAATGCTTCTTGCCATTCTGGGCTATTTTATCATCGGTCCGGTGATGTCCGCTATTCTGACCCTGCTTTCTTCCGGAGTAAATATCCTGATTCAAAACAGTTTACTTCCTCTGGTTTCCGTATTTATTGAACCGGCAAAGGTTTTATTCCTGAATAATGCAATCAATCATGGTATTTTTACTCCTTTAGCTACTGCACAGGCTGCTGAAGCAGGAAAATCCATCATGTATCTGCTGGAGCCAAATCCCGGTCCCGGTCTTGGAATTCTTCTTGCCTATATGTTTTTCTGCAAAGACAAAGCAACCAGAGATTCTACCGCAGGCGCTGTAATCATTCATCTGCTGGGCGGCATTCATGAAATCTATTTTCCGTATATTCTCATGAATCCTCTGGTAATTCTTGCACCAATTGCAGGAAATATGGCTGCCATTTTCTGGTACAGCGTAACCGGCTGCGGACTGGTAGGACCCGCTTCTCCCGGCTCTCTTATTGCCTATATGATGATGTCTCCGGAGACAGATATGCTGAAAATTTTTATTGGAGTCCTCCTTTCTGCAGGAATCTCCTTCATCATCGCTTCTCCGATTGTAAAAATGGCTTCCGGAAAAAGCCTTGAGGATGCGCAAAACGAAGTAGCCTCTATGAAGGCTGAGGCAAAAGGCCAGACTGCAGCTTCCGAAACCATTGAGAATGCAGATAACATCAAAAAAATCATTTTTGCCTGTGATGCCGGAATGGGTTCCTCCGCTATGGGAGCCACCAAATTCCGCAACCGGATCAAAGCAAGCCGGCCGGATATCACCGTAACCAATACCTCTGTAGATAACATTCCTGCCGACTGTGACATTGCAGTTGTACAGGCTGTCCTGGCAGAGCGTGCAAAAAAATCTGCTCCCCAGGCCCGGCTGATTACCATCGGTAATTTCCTGGCAGATCCGGCTCTTGATACACTTTATACGCAGCTTACCGCCGGAAATGCCCCGTCATCTCTTCCGGATGAAAAAGCCGCTTCAGCTTCCCCGGAGCTTTCATCAAAAAACCAGGTTATTTGTGCGGAAGGAATTCATCTGGGACTGACTCCTGTTACAAAAGAAGAAGCAATTGAGGCCGCAGGAAATCTTCTGGAAGAACTGGGTTATGTAGACGGAACCTATGTAACAGCCATGCAGGAACGGGAAAAACTGGTTTCCACCTACATTGGCATGGGTGTTGCCATTCCTCACGGAACCACACAGGCAAAAGGAACCGTGAAAAAAACCGGAATTGTATTCCTTCAATACCCTGAGGGAGTTGACTTCGGAATAGAAAAAGCTCAGCTGGTATTCGGAATCGCAGGAATCGGAGATGAACATCTGGAGCTTCTCAGCAGACTCTGCACTCTTCTGGAGGATCCGGACAGACTGGAAACCTTAAAAACCACAGATGATGTCCAGTGGGTTCTGGAGCAGCTGTCTTAATATACAGCGAAAACCATGCAATGCAAACAGATGATTCAATGAGGGGAATATCTGATTGATAGATAAACAAAAAGCCCGGCGTCGAAAAAGCGGGAGCCGGTTAAGGAAACTTTTTTAGTTTTGTGATAAGCAGCGTAATGTACGAGGGTATGTTACGCTGCTTTTCCTTTCAGTTCGAGTTGCGCCACAAGCTGTGTTGCACCAACTTCCCCGATAAAGGTATAGTAGATGTCAATTTTCTGCTGGCGGTGGCCGCTGCTCTTGTCACCCTCATAAAGAGGAAATCTGATAAGGATCGTATCCTCATTTACCTTGGTTTTTGTTTTAGCCCCGCAGATTGGACAATGCACCCAATGGGAGCTTTGTTGTTCCTGCTCTTTCATGGACAACACCGCCTATTCATAGGAATGCTTTCGATATGTTTTTTTGCTGCTATCCCAATTTTTTAGACATCAGGGCGGTCTCATATCCGCCTGTAGTAAGCAAGAGAAGCCCCTGAATTGCCGTTCTTTTCAAAAGAGAAGTATAATTCCAGCGTATCAGGATCGGTAATGGCAACGAAATACGAGACCCCTTCCTCCTCACATAGTAGCTGAACAGACCAGGCCTCGTTGGGACAGCCGTAGTACAACAGTTCATCCAAGAATTTGACCTCCATATTCCGCTCATGCGCCTCGTTTCCATTTTCATCCATTCTGTCAAAATCCGCAGTGAGATCCGTGGTTGGAATATTGCTGTCGTAGATGCGGGTAAAGCACAGCGTCGAGACAATGCCCTCATCCGCCGCACTGTACCGCCACCCCTCGACTTCTCCCTCGACCATCTGCCAGCTGCCCTCCAGATCGGACATGGCAAATTCCGCGCCCGGAATGGAAGGCTCACTACCCAACTCCAGCCATTCATCGTTGATCTGGTCATAGGTATAGATTGTGTCGCAGCTGACAGCGTAGTAAATTTCCTGCACAAAATGAGTTTCATGGTCAGTACCCAGGGAGATGATCCGGCAGTTCTGCCCGTTGACAGTCTCCTGAAGCCCTGTGTCCAGCATAACCATGCCAAGTTCGAGGTAATACCGGACAATCTCGGTTTCCCGCAGACGCTCAAATGCCTGCTCGGAGGCCGGATACTCCGCGCCCGAACCACTAACGGAAACTGCGGCAGCTTCCTTGTCAGATGGAGGAATCATATCTGGCTTACCATCCGGAACCGCACTGCTTTCGGAACTGTCTCGGTTCATATCACCCGTCTCCGTCTTGGATATTTCCGGCAGCTTCCCGCCGCTTCCGGCTGTTGGAAGCGGCTGTGCGGCATTATTTGCATCTTTGCAGGCAGTCAGGCTAAAAATCAGGAGAAGCGCCAGCAGGATGCCTATCCAGCATTGTTTCATATTCTCACCCCCAAGGATCGCATTCCGCGAGGGACCGTATCCCGCTGAGGATGCTGGAATACTCCCAGAGATACCACAGGCTGCCCTTTTGCCGGAGCTTGACCGGCCTGGGAGAATCCGCCCCCGCTGTTTTCAGGAATACCCGGATATACCCGGCTTCTATGTCCTGGGGACGTAGATCCGGAAGCACATTCAGTACATAGGGCTGTGCCGGGGTATAGTTGTTTTTAGGTGCCGCTCCCTCAAAGTAGGCCAGGGGCAGATAAGGCTTATCCCGCAGGCGGTCCCGGAGAAACTGGCTGTCGTAGGGAGTCATGGGTCTGGGACCCCGCAGCATATTCATTGCCTCCACCCCGGCATCCCTGTCCTTTATGTATAGCTGTAATGCACACAGGAACATGGCGCAGGTGTTTTCCGGCTTGGAAAGATCCATCTGCGGACACGTTTGGAATTCCTGCAAAGTAGCGGGGATCATGTTTAATGTGACTGGCATTTTTCTGTCTCCTTTCTTTCAAAAACGGCTAATAGGCGTTTGCGAAACGCCGAAACCCGCATAAATACGGGATTCTTTTTGTCACAA
>OHGK01001703.1_pt1 | contig 11175 bp, 7 predicted proteins | sample 1567671 | NCBI WGS metagenome assembly OHGK01 (sample SAMEA3879577, study PRJEB24766) | human gut metagenome | biome: human-associated habitat; feature: feces | place: USA | collected 1985/1987 | reverse complement strand
CTATTCTGTTTTCAATGTTCGTTTCTCGACTCCAACGCTCTCAGCTCCGCTGATTTGCTATCGGGGTATTTCAAACCGGATAAACTCTTTCGTTCCCAGTTTCCTCATCTTACTACTTCAAATTTTATTGTCAAGTAGTTTTTTAAATAAATTTCAAAAATCTTTTTCGCTATTTATATTTTCAAAATTCACTGTGCTCTGTGCACGTTTTTCAGTGTAAAACAAAAAAAAATAAAAATCAAGTATTTTTTTTAAATTTTTATTATTTTTTTTAATATAGCCTAAATAACCGTTATATAAGGTCTTTCAAGACTTTATTCGAGGAGTTGATTAAAATTAAATCAAATTTTATATGAATATTTTATTATTAATGCATGTAAATTTGCATGGCAAAATCAGTTAAATAAAAAAGCATGCTTTTTTAAATTCAAGCATGCCTTTTTGATTTTATTGTATTAAATTACTCTTCAACTTCAGGAGGCGCGGAATTTACAATTTGAACCCCGAATTTTGTCCTAAATAAATGTTTTACGGTATCACTTTGGATTTCGTACATCATTTTGTTAAACAAATCATACGCTTCTTTCTTATATTCAATAAGCGGATCTTTTTGACCATAAGCTCTCAAACCGATACCTTCTCTTAGCATGTCGATATTATGCAAATGATCAATCCATTTATTATCAACAACTTTTAATAGCACATCTTTTTCTAATTGTCTTACCAAATTATTTTCAGAGAACGGCTCTTGCAATTCATAACTAGCACCGTAATCTTGAACAACCTGATTGTAGAAATTAATAATTTCGATTTCGTGAGTTTTGTATGCTTCAACTACATAATCTTTGATTTTATTATACATAGGATCAAAGCGCATGTTTTGAATATCCGAAACCTCAAAAGATGACAACTGCGGAACGGTTGAATGAAGCTCTTTAATCATGGTCTGCAAATCTTCATAAACATATTCTTCAACCTTTTGTTCTGGTGAAATATAACTTTTCATCAATCGGTCAACTTCACGTTCCATCATATAGTGAATATCATCCTGCAACCCTTTTCCTGCCAAAACCCTGCGTCTTTGACGATAGAATTTTTCACGTTGAATATTCATAACATCGTCATATTCAAGAACGGATTTTCTCATATCAAAGTGGAATGTTTCAACTTTTTTCTGAGCTGATTCAATACGTTTTGTGATAAGCGGATGATCGATCGCCATATTTTCAGGAACATTCATTGCTGTCATCAATTGAGTAATTTTTTCTCCGCCAAATATTCTCATCAGATTATCTTCCAAGGACAAGAAAAATCTTGTAGAACCAGGGTCGCCTTGACGTGCTGCACGGCCTCTCAACTGGTTATCAATACGACGGGATTCATGACGCTCTGTACCGATTACATGCAAACCTCCGACTGTTACAACTTTTTGGTGCTCATACTCGGTAATACTTCTTGCATTAGCTAATGCCTCTTCTTTTAATCTTTCGTAATCCGGAGTATTTTCATCAATACCTCTGTCTTCTAAGTCAGCTTTTGCAAGGTACTCAGCATTACCGCCTAAAAGAATATCTGTACCGCGGCCTGCCATATTGGTTGCAATAGTAACCGCCCCCAAACGTCCCGCCTGTGCAATAATATATGCTTCTTTTTCGTGGTGTTTTGCATTAAGAACGTTATGTTTTATTCCGCGCTGTCTTAATATTGATGAAACATATTCTGATTTTTCAATACTAATTGTACCAACCAGAACCGGTCTGCCAACTTTGTGCTGCGCAACAATATCATCGACTACAGCCAAATATTTTTGAACTTCCGATTTATAAATAACATCAGGATAATTTATTCTGATATCAGGTTTGTTTGTCGGAATTGTTGTAACTTCAAGATTATAAATCTTGCCAAATTCGGCTTCTTCAGTCATAGCTGTACCTGTCATACCGGAAAGTTTAGGGTACAATCTGAACAGGTTTTGGAATGTAATACTTGCTAAAGTTTGGGTTTCATCTTGAATCTCAACCCCTTCTTTCGCTTCTACAGCCTGATGTAACCCGTCTGACCAGCGTCTTCCTTCCATCAAACGTCCGGTAAACTCATCTACAATCATAACCTCACCGTTTTTAACAACGTAATCAGTATCTTTAACAAACAGTTCTTTAGCTTTTAAAGCCTGTAAAAGGTGATGTGCATATTGAGTTTGAATATCGAATAAATCTTTTACCCCAATAAGCTCTTGAGCATGGTCAATACCTTCTTCTGTCAAAATAACGTTTTTATTTTTTTCATCAACGGTATAATCAATCTCTTTTTGAAGCTGTGGAGCAACCTTTGCCATCATTTGATAAGTTTCTGCAGACTGCGCCAAGCGACCGCTTATAATCAGTGGTGTTCTGGCTTCGTCAATCAAAATACTGTCAACTTCGTCGATAATCGCATAATTGAAAGGTCGTTGAACAAGCATTTCTTCACTTGCAGCCATATTATCTCTCAAATAGTCAAACCCGAATTCGTTATTTGTACCGTATGTAATATCACATTGATAAGCATTACGTTTAACTTCAAAATCTCTTGCACCTTCACCGCTAGACAAAACAACCCCAACAGTCAAGCCTAAGAATTTGTAAATTTTGCCCATCCACTCACTGTCACGTTTTGCAAGGTAATCGTTAACAGTAACAACATGAACCCCTTTACCGGTCAGAGCGTTCAAATAAGCCGGCAAGGTCGCAACTAAAGTTTTACCTTCACCAGTTCTCATTTCTGCAATATGTCCGTTATGTAAGAAATATCCGCCTACCAATTGAACATCAAAATGGCGCATATTCAAAACACGTTTACCGGCTTCTCTAACTGTTGCAAAAGCTTCCGGTAAAATTTTATCAAGAGCTTCTTTTTCTAACTTTAAGTCCTCTTTAAAATTCTTTGAAGTCGGGCGTTTCGCTAATATATCCTTAAACTCTTGAGTTTTTGCCCTGAGTTCATCATCCGTTAACTTAGCAAACTCAGGTTCTAAAGCATTGATATGCTCAACAACCCCCATCATTGACTTAACCTTCTTATCATTAGGATCGCCCAAAAGCTTTAATAACAACTTTATCATTAATTAATACCTCTCCAAGTCTATCATTATCATCAATATAACATAAACATATATTGATAAAGAAAACCTTAATAAAAAATTAAGGTTTTCTTTAGATATGATATATAATGTCCCTTTCCGTGACGACATTATTCATTATGAGTAAATATATTTCTTTATAAGAGTAAAATACAGCAACAAAACTTTACAATTAGTTAGTCAGGAATATAACGAACTTACGCAGACAGAGTAAAGATTTCGTAAATTTCTTCATCTGAAAGTTCTGTAATAATCTTTTCACCTTCGTAAACTGCCAAATCTGCAAGTTCTTTTTTAGATTTCAGCATTTCATCAATTTTTTCTTCGAAAGTTCCAAGTGTAATCATTCGGTGAACCATTACGTTTTTATCCTGACCGATACGGTAAGTTCTATCTGTTGCTTGATCTTCAACTGCAGGGTTCCACCACAGGTCGTAGTGAATAACATTTGTCGCACTTGTTAAGTTCAAACCTGTTCCGCCGGCTTTCAATGACAATATCATTACCTTTGAATCTTTTTCGGTTTGGAATTTTTCGATTAATTCCTCCCTTTGAGGTACAGTCAAGCTGCCGTGGAAAAACAACGGTTCCGTATTACATTCTTGAGAGATAACCTTACATAAAATATCGCCCATTTCTTTATACTGAGTAAAGATAAGCGTTTTTTCATCATTATCAATAATGCTTTGAACAAGGTCGATACATTTTTCCATTTTACCTGAAAGCTCCCTGCCCATTTCACCGGATTTCAAGAACTGGTATGGGTGGTTACAGATTTGTTTCAACGCTGTAATAAGTTTGAAAATATTTCCGCGTCTATTCACACCTGTGAAACCGCTGATTTTTGCCATCATTTCGTTCAGCGTCTTTTCGTAAAGTACTGCCTGCATTTTTGACAGGTAGCAGTATTCATTAAGAACCATTTTTTCCGGCAAGTCTGAAATTACGTGTTTATCAGTTTTTAAACGTCTCAATACAAACGGAGAAATTGACATTCTCAATTTACCCGCTCTTGAATGTTCCTTAAACCTTTCAATAGGAATTGCATAGCTTTTTTGGAATTCGCGAAGCGAGCCAAGATAACCTTTATTAATAAAATCAAAAATACTCCACAATTCTGTCAATCTGTTTTCTACAGGTGTACCTGTCATTGCTATTTTAACATCAGATTTTAACATTTTTATTGCAAGGGTCTGCGCGGTATCAGGGTTTTTAATATTTTGCGCTTCATCAACAATAATCATGCTCCACGCGTGTTTTTTAAGCTCCTCAACATCTATCCTCATAATCGCATAGGTTGTTAAAATTACATCATGGTTAACATCAAGCTGTCTGTCAGCTCCGTGATAAATTACAGCATCAACATTTGGTGCAAACATCTGTAATTCCTTCATCCAGTTACCCATCAAAGTAGTCGGACAAATTACAAGTACAGGTTTTTTAAGTTTGTTTTCTTCTTTCATTTTTAGAATTAAGCTGATAACCTGAATAGTTTTACCAAGCCCCATATCATCTGCCATACAAGCTCCAAAGCCTTTTGAAACATTTGTCCAAAGCCAGCGCAAACCAACCTCCTGATAAGGTCTTAAATCACCTTTCAATTCCTTAGGTACAGTCATTTCTACAGGTTTTGTAAAATCAGCCAACACTCTTGCAAACGCTGCATCATAGTCAAAATCATATTGATCAAGCTGCCCTGATAATGAAGCATGGATAAGTTCCATTCTTGACATTGATTTAAGATTTGATTTTGCAATTTGTTCAAAAATCTTCTTACTTTCTTCCTGGTCAATTAACACATATTTGTTTTTATATTTAATCAGACCGTTATTATTTTCAAGAAGTTTTTTATATTCTTCAAGTGAAATTTTTTCATTCCCAATCGCAATTTCGTAAGAGAAATCAAGAATATCATCAAGCGACATTTTAGAAGATAAAGTATTATTGATTAAATCCGCAAGATCATCCGCTCTTGATTCTTTAACCTTTGCATTGATCGATGCTCTAGGAATCACAATATTTGTAAGTTCTTCCGGCAAGATAACTTCAATCTGAGCTTTTTGCAGATAATAAGCCGTTTGAGTGATTATTTTATAAACCTCATTCAAGTTCAAATCAAGATATAACTTGTCTTCGTCTTCAAATAAATCCTCAAGTTCTGGCATATAACGAAGTGCATAGTTTAATTGTTTTTCAACAATTCTTGAAATATCAGAAGCTTTCGCACCAAAAACATCTTCTTCTGTGTAAAGTTTGTCTATCAAAACACTTTCATCAGTTTTTCTGTTTTTAATATGAACTTTCAAACGGAAAAGTTCATCTTCAATTTTTTCCATCTTGAAAAACGGAATAACATCATATTTTCCAAGATATAATTCATCAAACCACTGTGCAAAACTTTCGGCTAAATCTTTACCCTTCAATACTGCACGCTGTTCCAAATCTTTCAATAAATAAGTACCGGATTTAACATCTTTAAATCTGTACATTTTTATTCCTAAGAACTTATAAATTACATAATTCAAATAGGTATATATAAATTCATAGACAAAATCTTTCGGTTTTTCCCCTTCAATAAACAAATCCTCAGGCATACATTCTTCAAACTGGTTGATAATCCTTGCCATTTTTTGATTATTAATAATCGGCTCGTAAACAATACGGAACATTTGATTATAACGTTTTACGGTCGGAATGAAATACAATTTTTCAATCAATTTCATAACAAAATAAGTTAATTTGTTCAGATAAATAAATGTAGGAGTTAAATCTTCAAGGTCCACAACATTGCCAAACCCGCCAAAATAATCCATAACCAAATCCCAAGCCATGAAATATCCGACCTTATCACCAAGAACACTTGATTTAAAACGGAATAAAGATCCTTTTGATTTTAAATAGTATTGAAAATTGTTTGTCGGAGTAACAAAAAATGATAAATTCTGCCCCTTAACACTAGAACCTTTGTTTATCAAATAAAATTCAGTATTTCTTGTCGGAGCATTCGGGCTCAAAAATACCCCCGCAAATTCATCTTCAATAATTTGATAAATCATACTTAATGTATAGCGAAAATCTTTGTTTTTGAAATTTTCGGGATTTTCACTCAAGTTAAAAAACAATTCATCAACATTATTTTTTTTAAACGAAAAATCAATATCTAAATCTTCAATTCTGTTACTCATACTTTTCTCTTACTAATTATAATATCTTACTGCATTTGACTTGAAAAGGTTAGGCCAAAAAGACCTAACCCTTGTTATAAACTATTTGATTAACGATTTACCTGTCATCTCTTGCGGCTGTTCAATACCCAATAGCTGCAAAACAGTCGGTGCAACATCACATAAAGCACCTGTTTCTCTAAGCTCAGTTCCAACAGGAGCATTGATTAGCACAAACGGAACTTCATTTGTTGTATGCGCCGTTTGAGGCTTGCCTGTTGTTTCATCAACCATTGATTCTGAATTACCATGGTCTGCTGTCAGAAGCATCACAATATCTTCTTTTTTACAAGCATCGGCAATTTTACCAACACACTCATCTACAACCTTACAAGCTTTAGTTGCGGCTTCAATAACCCCTGTGTGACCGACCATATCAGGGTTTGCAAAATTCACAAGAATAAATTGATATTCAGGATTATCTATTGCTTTTAATACATTATCACAAACTTCCGGTGCACTCATCTCAGGCTGCATATCGTATGTTGCAACCTTTGGAGATGCAACAAGAACACGGGTTTCATGAGGCTGCGGCTCATCAATTCCACCGTTAAAAAAGAAAGTAACATGAGCATATTTTTCGGTTTCAGCAGTTCTAAACTGGTGGATTCCGTTAGCTTCCAAAACATCACCCAAAATATTAACAAGTTTTTCTTTCGGGAATGCAACAGGGAATGTAAAAGTTGCTTCATAACTTGTCATTGTTGTGTACAAGATGTTTTTAAGAACTTTCTTTCTGTCAAATCCGTCAAAATCCGCAAAATTAATTGCTTTGGTAATTTCTCTTGCTCTGTCAGGACGGTAATTAAAGAAAATAATTGAATCATTATCATTGATTCTGCTTACATTTACCCTCTCTTCACCGCCAATAACAGTAGGCAATACAAATTCATCAGTTTCACCTTTTGCGTAAGATTGTTTTACACCTTCAACCGCTGATGATGCATGTTCACCTTCGCCTAACAATAATGCATTGTAACCTTTTTCAACTCTGTCCCAGCGGTTGTCACGGTCCATAATATAATAACGACCGATAACAGTTGCAATAGGAGGGAGATTATATTTTTTAAGTTCATCTTCAACTACAGTCAAATATTCGCAAGCACTGGATGGCGGCGTATCGCGGCCATCTAAAAATGCGTGTACATAAACTTTTGTCAGACCATGGTCAGCTGCCATTTTAATTAAAGCAAGTAAATGATCTAATGAAGAATGTACACCGCCTGTTGAAACAAGCCCGTATATATGAAGTGCCGAATCGTTCTTTTTGGCATGTTCAATTGCATTCAAAAATCTTTCATTCTTAAAGAATGAACCATCTTTGATAGCATTATTAATTTTAGATAAATCTTGATAAACAATTCTGCCCGCGCCCAAATTCAAGTGCCCAACCTCAGAATTACCCATCTGCCCATGAGGAAGCCCTACGTTTTCACCGTCAGCTTTAATTTTAATAAACTTTTCTTCTTTTTCTAATTTCGGCACATTTACCGGATTAGCCAACTTAGTGGCATCATATTTTTCTGAACCGGTAGAAATCCCCCATCCGTCCATTATACATAGCAAAACTCTTTTAGCCATTTTTTGTCCCTTCTTTTTATCTGTACGTTAGCAAAATTTTATCAGGAACATATTTGAAATTCAATAGCAAATTTTCGGGAAGAATACATCTACATCAGTTATTACAATAAAAAAGCTGCCTTATTAATAAGGCAGCTTTTTTAAATTTTCTAAAAACTTTTTAATTATTAAAAGAATGATTTAGTACCTTTACCGCCTGCATTCCAGTATGAATTTCCCTGACTTCTTTGTTTTGTACGGATTCTTACACGCGGAGTACGTTTTTCCGGAACAGGTTTACCTTCTGCGGCAGCATTTTGTGGAACCATATTAGGATTTAACTGACTTACCGGAGTAAATGTAGCTTCGACACCTTCTTGTCCTTGGACTGTAACCTGTACTCCATTTGCATCGGTCGTTGTAACAGATGCGGCAGGTAAAGTTGTTCCGTTTAATACTGCAGGACTTAACGGTTCAAGTAAAAGAGGTTCTGCAGCGATAGCTGAAACACCTGTGAATGCTATTACGGTTAATAATAATGCTAACTTTTTCATTTGGTTTTGCTCCTATTATATTTTGTGCTGATAATATACTTATATAACGTAATGATATAAAAATCAAACAAAAAAAAATTTGTTATATAATATATAAAACAAAAAGGAATAAAAAAATGCGCGAAAGATTACCGGAATACCTGAAAAGACCTATAATTGACACCGATACAACAAGAAATGTAAGAAGAATTTTAAAAGTAAATTGTCTTAACACAGTATGCGAAAACGCGCGATGCCCAAATAAAAATGAGTGTTACACAAAAAATACCGCAACTTTTCTTATAATGGGAAATGTATGCACAAGAAACTGCAGATACTGTAATATTTCATGCCAAAAGCCTTTACCGCTTGATGCTGATGAACCTAAACATATCGCAAAAGCAGTTAAAGACTTAGGGTTAAAGTACACAGTTATTACATCTGTTACAAGAGATGATTTACAAGATGGCGGAGCCGGACATTTCGCTCAATGTATTCACCAAATAAGAAAAGAAACACCAAATGTTAAAATCGAAATTTTAACACCGGATTTTAAAAATCAAAAAGAAGCTCTTGATACAATTATTGAAGCTAAACCGGATGTATTTAATCATAATATTGAAACAGTAAAAGAAATTTTTAAAACAGCAAGACCTCAAGGAAATTATGAAAATTCTCTTAAAGTTTTAAAGTATATAAAAGATACCGGGAAAATCACAACAAAATCCGGGTTGATGATAGGATTGGGAGAGAGTTTTGAGCAAATCGAAACGACATTAAGAGATTTACATGCGGCAGGTTGTGACATTATTACAATCGGGCAGTATATTCAGCCTTCAAAAGAACATCTTCCGGTTGCAAAATATTACAAACCGGAAGAATACGAAGAATTAAAACAACTTGCTTCATCTGTCGGAATAACCCGATATCAAATAGGTCCGCTGGTCAGAAGCTCTTATAATGCCGCAAACCTTGCTTAATTTATTTCATAGTTTTGATTACATTTGCAGTAATATCTTCACCGCCCGAGATTACCATGCCTGTCGGCAATACTAAATTGTAATTAGATTTTTTCGCTTCTTTTGTAATCACGGTTTTAATATGTTCATTTATTTTAACAAGTTTTGATGAATACTCTTTATCCATACTTTTCTTTTTAGATTCAATCTGCTGCCTGTATGATGATTCTTTTTGAATAAGCTTTGTTTTATCATGCTCGTTTAACAATTCATTTTGAGCCTTGGAAATTAAGGTATTTAACTCTTCAATATCCTTATCCTGCTCATGTTTTAACTGCTGAATTTCAGATGAATTTGACAAAACTTCGGAAACATCGATTACAGCAACCTTATATTTTGGAAAAGATACTGCAACATCATTCATGTTATACCCTACACAAAATACCAAAACGCACGCTATAACAAACCAAATATTATTTTTCATTTTTATCCCCTTTCTGATTATAAATATCCTATAACTATTTAAAATTTTTCTAAATCAGACAACAGGATAAAAAAAATATCTCCATTTCGGAGATATTAAGTTTCAAAATAATAGTAAACAAAAGGAAGGAAATTTTAAATTTTTATTGAGAAATCTGTTTTTATTACGCAAAAATACTTTTTAACGGTTCAGCTTCATTGGACTCTTCATTTTTACCCTTACGGCTTAAAAGCTCTCCGTTATAGAACGGGTTTGAACCGTCTTTATCTTTAGATGATGCAGCTGCAAAAACACTGATAAAATGAGATGCAGAATTTGTTTCAACAGCTTTTTGAGTTTCTGTAACCATTTCATTCACAGCCGGCATATATTTGCCGTCTAATTTTTTAGAAATTGCAGCTTGAGAATTTAAATATTTGATAGAATTTAAAGTAGCTTCATTAAATTGAAATTGTAAAGCATTGTTCATTGCAATCTGTTTTTGAACATTAGTATCAATTTTACCCTGATAAAGATCAATACCGAGTTCTACAGGTTTTGCAACAGAATGAATTTGTTGAACGGGAGCCGCATTTGTATATTGAGAATTTTTCTGGGCTGCACGGCGTAAAATTTCATTAGATACATCTTTTAAAATTGATGTGTCAATGCCGTTTTTATATAATGAATTATAGTTTACATTTAAACCCATTTGACGTATCCCTTTGTTTCCTTACAAGTATATATTCGGCATATCCATGCAAAAACTTTAGAAAAACGTCCTCTTTTGTTAACTTTTATTACAATGAATTTATTTTAAAACTTCTCGGCTCATAATTACACGGTTATTTTCGTCATAGCAATAACACCCAAGCCAATGTGCTATTAGCTTTCCATCGGGAGTAAAAATGAAAGTTTCCTCTTCTGATACTCTTAAAGACATATTAACAAGCCTGCCGTTCGGGGTATATTTATATGTTTTATACGGATATTCTAAAGATGATTTTTCTTCATTATGGGTTAAAATCCCGTCTTGCGAATAATAAAGAACTGTCTGTGGTTGAGCTTTATAAATAACTCCGTAACTGCCGTCTGAAAACTTTGCCAGGGTACGATCTTTTAACTCTGTTACCCCTTTTAAAAGCATTGAAATATTCTCACCATAATTTGAATCAACAAGATTTTCTATTATAAATTGCTGATTACTTTTTACACTTGGAGATGCTAAAAGCTCATCTTTTGCCAAACTCTGGCTGTATTTAATTCCGCCGGTTATAGTTTGCGCGCCGACAGGCAGCATTATCACAGTTATAAAAAT
>OHGK01001700.1_pt1 | contig 11178 bp, 4 predicted proteins | sample 1567671 | NCBI WGS metagenome assembly OHGK01 (sample SAMEA3879577, study PRJEB24766) | human gut metagenome | biome: human-associated habitat; feature: feces | place: USA | collected 1985/1987 | reverse complement strand
CGCATTGCCGGAGAAGAAGGTCGCCTCATCCGCCGTACCCTCGGAGCTCAGACCGCAGACTGCGCAGGACTTGTAATAGATTGCCTTTTCGGTACAGGTTGCAGCAGACTTCAAATACTGCGCCTCTGCTTTTTCGGCAGTGAAGCTGTGTGCCGCCATCTCGCCGTATTCGCCGCCGCAGACCGTGCAGACAGCCTTGGCAGTGCAGGTCGCCGTGCCGCCATGGCAATTCTCGGTTTCCGTATGGCTGGTGTCACGCTTACAGATTCGGGTGTGGGTATCTTCATCGCTGTTCTGCGTCCAAGCGCCCCAGTCGTGCCCAAGCGGTTCGGAAGATCCGCCGCAAAGCGTGCATGTCCTTCCGCTTGTGCAAGTCGCCGTTCCGCTCCATATGTGTGACTCCCAGTAATCCCATGTATTATCACACACCGTGCATGTAAGATCGCATCGATGCCATTTATCATTTGCGTATTGACGAGTCACCCTTACCGTTTGTCTCTGGCCGCATTTAGTACATAACGCAATATCCGCCGCATATGCCGTCATAGGCATAACAGCCAGCATCAGGCACAGTATGAGCACAACGCTCAAAATTTTCTTATTCATATAGTCTCCTCTCCTTTGCTGTCCTTTGACAGCTTAAAGTCATATTTCATTTCCAACATGGCGAACAGCTTATACATTACCTCGGTGGCGATTGCCTTGATATCCAGTGATTGAATAAAGGCAAGCACCTTTGCCTGCTCTGCCTCCGGTACCCGATACACCCGCATAGCCGCCGTCAAAAAGCGGCTGAGCTTGCGTTCCAACGGAAAATGAATATCACATTTTCTCGCCATATAGCTGCGCATCAATCCCGCCGTGCCAATTTCCATCTCGTAAAAGTCGCTCTCGGTATCATCGGGAAATTTTTCACCAAAAATCTGTTTCAGCTCTGCTGTGGTATGCAGGTAAATATATTCCGATGTTTCGGGCAGGGAGTAGGCTTCGATGTAGATTTCCCGCAGGTTCTCGTTCAACTCGGTCAGTGTCAGTTGAATCGCCGTTTCCACCGCATAAGCGTAAACCGGCGGCAGCTTGCTGTCTGCAATGCTTCTTGCCACGCCGAACTGTCCGCCGAACATCGTTTCGGTCAATTCCAGCAAAATTCTGTCCTTGGTAGGAAACAAATTCAAATAGCTTCCTCTTGCAACACCTGCTTCATCCACAATCTGACTGACAGAGGTGTTTTTATACCCCTGCTCCAAAAAGAGACGGACGCACACGGTCAGTATTTTCCTCTTTGTTTCACTGCTGTCTCTCCGCAAATATATCACCTCTATTTGAGCATCCTAGTACGCATACTAATAATATCATAACAAGTGCAAAAAGGCAAGTGGAATTTGAAACTTTACCTCCGTAAATTGTGACATTTCCGCAAACGCTGGCTTCTTCCATTACTCACGGAACTTTATGACTTATTGAATACTGCCTGAAAAGGAAAAGCCGCCATCTGTTGTTCATCCTCTGCACCCACAGCATTTGATTTTCCGCTTTGAGGGCTTCCGTTACGCCCTCTTTTTCGGAAAGCTGCTTTACCAGCCGAGAAAATATTGCTTCTCCGGCTTTCTGCACGGATTGCTTGCGGTGATAATAGAAGTTCTTTTCCAATTGTGCAAAGCACTTGACATTTCATTAAGGGATTTTTTTGATGATGATAATAAGGTTCTAATCAATGATCCACTGTCAACCAGAATATATAGACTCAACTCTGTACAAAGAGAGGCATTACTCGCCTTTCTAAATACTATAGATTAAGAAATTACAACGAAAAACACAGCACCATATAGATAACTCCCACTCATCTACATAGTGCTGTGTTTTAATTTTATATTTAATATCTTCTGCCTAGCGCCGTTTAAAAAAACACCATCTGCATTTTGAAAAAACACCAATTAATCGCCACAAAGTCATTAAATTATGGAAAATCACATCATTTTACATACATTTTTGTCTTTATTGATATGTAACGAATTTGGCTTAACCCCTCAGTTTTTATGCGATCTGACCAGCTCCTACTCCCACTTATACGGCGTGAGCTGATAAACGTAATAAGAAATACTATTTGTATTTTACTACGACCCACAAATGGCTATTTTACAAGATTTTTCTTGTATCTATCTCCATAAATACCAACTATACCACCTTTGAATCTCCATTGAAGCGAATAATGTTATTATCCAAACTTTTTGAATTTGCAAATTTTTGCTCCACTATACTATCTCCATTATCTGCAACCGAATCAAGTAAAATCTCAACTTTCTCCATCTCATTGAATAGATGTTTTGGCATTACTGCTGTATAAAGATCCATTGTCATCTGAATTGTTGCATGTCCCAGATATGCTTGAACAGTCTTTGGCTGTATACCTGCTTCAAAGCACCGAGTAGCAAATGTATGTCTAAAACAGTGTGCAGAAAATGGTTCTATCTCATCAAGAATATCCCTAGTTAGATTTACTTCATCAACTATTTTTTTTATCGCATCACAAACTATCTGAGAATTAAGTGGTGTATTAAACTTAGTTGTGAATATAAAATCTTTAAATTCATCTTGTGGAATCTTGCATTTGGGAGCTTTCACAGCTATAACATTTTTTTGCATATATTGTTTCTTCAACGCAATCTCACACTGTTTATTGATAGGTATTACTCTTTTACTTGTCATGGTTTTGGGTTCTTCAATATGGAATTCTTTTTTTGTATCATTATCATATTTTTGATATACTAAAGTACGATTTACATGAATTTGCTTTTTATCCAAATCTATATCAGACCACTTCAGTCCAGCAAGTTCCCCTATTCTCATGCCAGTTGTTACTGCTACAACAAATAAGTTATCGTAGAACGTCCCCTTGCAACAATCAAAGAATATCGTCTGCTCATCTGTAGATAAAACTCTCATCTCTTTTTCTTCATCACGTTTTAGAATTATTCCCTTTGCTGGGTTTTTGTTGATATACTCATTTATCATTGCTTTATTGAATATATCTACTAATAAAATTCGCACCTTATTTCTAGTTTCAAAGCCATATCCAGCTTTATCAAGTTCTTTAATTCGCTTTTTTATATCTAGTTGTTTTATTTCTCTAAGATTATATTTTCCTAAATACGGAGATATATGTTTTCTAAATACACTATTATAATGTCGTTTTGTATCATCTCTTATAATATCGTATTTATATACATTCATCCACTGTAAATACCAATCATCTAGCGTGATATTTTCTCTGAGGTTAATTTCTTTCTCATTTTCATAAATAGCCTCATTATATCGTTTCTTTACATCCTTTAAATCATTGCCAGAGATTGATATACGTTTCCCAAATCTATCTATATATCTTGCTTCATACCTACCACTCTTTTTTTGCATTATTCCTTGTCCAAGTTCTTTGCCGTTTAAATCTTTACCCATGTACTATCCTCCTTATATAGAGCAAAGAACTGTAATGTGATAATATTATACCATCTATACATAACAGTTCCAATACTACATACATATGTAATGCTCGCATTCCAGATACTTTTCAAAATCTTTTCTTTTAACCAACTGTTTATTACCAATTTTCAGCAAAAATGAACATCCTCTCTCTGCTAAAAGTTTCCTAAGTGTACTCTCTCCTATATTTGAATATGCCGCTGCCTCTTTAATTGTCATATTAAGTTTTAGCCAAAATGGCATTTCTAAATTTTTTTCATTTGTCATATATTTTTCACCCCTATATTTATTCGAAACATAAGAAAAGACCAGGCAGATATAAAATCTTCCTGATCTTTACTATGTACTATCTATCCAATTACCATCTCTTCACGCTCTGAGAGTTATATCCCTTGCTGAGACTACCAATGGTATCTTCCTTAAGCATCTTCCTGGCATTACCTGTATTGTTCTTATATACATCAATAAGCGTCTTGGCAAATGTATTAGGATCATTTACACCATCCATATGAATACCACCATTGAATGTAACATTCACATCATTATCCACCTTATTATTTACAGGTACACTCGGCATACTAAACGCTGTACCAGTATACATATTCTTATATGCCATAGGATTTTTGGCAAATTCCATCAGAGTTTTAGCCTGTTCAGCAGTGAATATCATATCACCTTGTCCAACAGACTTCAGAACACCCTTAGACACATCATACTGTAACTCTGTACCATTTTCACCCAAGTTGGCAATCATGTCATAAGGAATACCGACAGAACCCTTCTTGAATCCCTTAATACCTGACCTGTGAAGCGTCTGATAAAAAGCAGAATTTGTAGCAGATGAGAAGTTACTAAATCCAATCTTCTTAGCTAACTCTGTCCACTTAGATGTAGGAAGAATCTTCTTACCCCAATTGCGGTAGAGTACCTTATTCAGATTACCATACTTGCTAACATCCTGTTTCGCAACAACAATGTTCTTCTTCAAGAAGTCATTAACCCACTTTTTCTGTGAAGTTGATAATACTTTACCGACAGGAGCTGTGCTGTTTGTATTGGTTGTGGTATTATTGTATGCAGGAGAAATCTTATTGGTTGGATTATCAATTCGACTAATCAATTTATTGGCATCAATTTTCACATCTGTAGAAGATCCAGAAGATGATCCGCTATTAGAATTGTTCAGAATATTATTCTTAACTTTTTCTTTTGTCGCTTCATCTATCTTGTCCTGCTGTGTAGTTTCAGCGTCACGATCGTATTTAGCCCAAGCCCTCTCCATAAAACTCTGAATATCACTTACAACATTACCAGTGCTCTCAGATATTTTTCCATCAGCAGATACATTGTTGAATGAATCGGTTGCGACATACTGTATCTTTTCCATGAGACTTGTAATTGTCTCATTGTTCCAATGACTATCTATGTTATTTATGAGCTGGCTGAAATTGTCGTCCAGATTCTTGATTACATCCTGAATACTGTCATCCAAATCAGTCTGGAAGTCAGAGAGCATATCCTTCGTTGAAGATATAAGCTTATCATACTGTGTATCTTTGAGATCCTTTTCTGCATCCTTGAGAGACTGGTTAAGCTCCTGGGCTTTTGCTCTAGTCTCCTCTGATGTATCGCCAGAAATAGCAACCAACTGTTTACGAAGATCTGAGAGAGTCTTTGTCTTCTCAGAAATATTATTTGCATAATCATAGGCATCTTTTTCTGAATCCAGAAGGTCATTAAATTTATCAATAAGATCTGAGATGTGATTTTTTAAGGCATCGTAACCCGATTTCATCAAATCAATGGTCGCCCACTTTTCATCTTCAGCACCTTTTACACAATCCTGATAAGACTTGACCAATTTCTCTTTTTGGTCAATTAGCTTTTGATTGTATGGATCATTAGCCAACTTCTTGTTGATACTCTCAATCTCGGCATAATACGTTTCCGCATTTTTCTTATATGCTTCGTAGTTGGATATGTGAAGTCCAGCGACAGCATTACCCTCAGAGGTTAATCCACCAGTATCATCAGAAGTCAAATCTCTACGAGATAATTCATCAATAATGAAGTTATTCTCATCTATCAGGTTCTGAATCTTATTTGCCTGTTCATCAATTCTATCCCAATGTATTTGCATGATTTGATTATTATATTCAGCAAGCGATTTAGTTGCTTCGTCAATGGAATTGGTCACATCATCTATCTGTGATCTCATTTCATACCATTTTTCGCTCTTATAGGCAACATCACCATTCTTAACTGCATTATTCAATTCCTTGACGAGATCTGTACGTTTCTGAATCAAATTACTTCTACTTGACTCTTCATTCTTTGCTAATCTACTATACCAAGTAGCAGAAGCACCATTGCCACGTTCCTCAAGTATAGACATGTTATTATTCAGCTCAGTTGCAGTCTGGTCATACTGATGACGCTTATTATCATATTCAGTTGAGATATTAGAGAACTTCTGTGAAGCAATTTCTGCCCTCTGAGTAATCTGTGTCTGCTCATCAATTTCTGTCTGTGCTTTTGCCTGATTGTATGACTCCAACGCATTGTTGTAATCTATACAAGAATTAAAGAACCCAGAAGATATATAGCCCTTCTTGTAATACTCAGACAGTTTCGCAAGAGTAGAAACAGATATTATCTTACCACTCTTGGCTGACTTTCTGGCATCATTGATATACTTATTAACTGTATTTCTATTGGTCTTTGACAGACTGCTATATGACGCTCCCTTTGCAGACTTGGATATATTGCTCTTTGCAGTCGCCCTAGCCTTATTGTATTCATTCTGCTCATTCTTGTCACGAGTGACAATTGTAGAATATCCCGACTTCTGCTTGTCGAGATAGCTATTCTTATCCTTTGCCGAAACTGCATTAGATGACTTGGTACTATTTAAGTCCATAGCATCATTTGTAGCATCATCAAGATTTTTATACTTATCTGCTATATTGTTGTACTTTTCAGCATTATTTACAGCAAAAGTTGTAGTGTATTCTTCTCTAGCAGTCTGAAGGTTCTCAATGCTAAGATTATACATGTACAGTCTGTTATAAAGAGTAGAGTTCTTCTTTGCAACAATAGCAACACGCTTCTTAATATAACCCTTGATAGAATTAAGTGTAGCATTGTACTTTGTATTCTTCTTAATCTTGCCCTTATTTAAAGCGGATGTAGCACTCTTAGCAAATCTATTGACATTACTATTAGCTGACTTAGCAGCCGTGTAATATGCACTGTTCTTTGTATTTAGGACAGAATTGTTATATCCAAGCGATGAGTTCTTGGCTGTAGCCGTATTTTGTACACCACCTGTGGCAATAGTCTGCTTTGTCTCGGCGATAGACACTGTAGTATCTCTCTGTGCATCAGATACCTTTTTGAGATCTTCAGCGTATGTCCTGAGAGAGTCATGAAGTGTCTGCATAGCAGTAGTGCAGTCTTTCGCCTTATCTATCCAATCTTTATAGGTCGATATAACTGTCTGAATATCAGAGCTGTATCTTGAAATATTGATTGAACCATCCGCAATACGAGTCTTAATCTCTTTGGCAAGTTTCTTGTTTATTACACCAAGACTGATTGCTTTGTTGAGATAATTATTTGCCGTATTAAGATACTTATCTCTACCTTTCTGCTCTGTATACATCTTTGTGTATGTATTACCCACAGCAGACATATAATTAGCCGTAGCAGAAGAGTATCGCTTATCATTTAGTTTTGATTCCGCTTTAGATATATTGGAGTCGATTTTCTTTTGGAGTCTGTCTAGGCGAACTTCAATCCAATCGAAGAATTGAGATGCCCAATCAGAGAGTTTATCGAATGCAGTCTTTGCAGTGGATGAACTACCTCCACCTCCACCACCTGAAGTTCCACCACCTGAACTACCATGCGAATTAACAGATGCACCGCCAACGGAAGTTTTGACAAGGCTCTTCATGGCATTAAATGCATTATTTAAAGCCTCTGACTGTTGCGCTCCCGCAGTTCCTGTAGCTTTAAATGTACCATCAGGATTCATTACACTATTTTTTATACTCTGGAATGTCTTAATAGCCTGCGTTGCAAGATCAAGTCCTTTACACAAATCCATTAAGTTCTTAATATCACCATCAGTCGTAAGAGTAGGGTTATTTAATTTCTTCACTGCAAGTAAAGCAAGAGCCTGTGAACTTACGCCTGACTGACTTGCTTCGTTTGCAAGCTGAATTATCTCGCCAGCAGTCGCATTTGAGAATAATTCTGTAGCATTGGTAGTATCAATCTTTGTGCCATGTAAACTAAGACCAGCCTTAACAGCTTCCTCTGTAGCTATCTTTTCTTCGCCCAAATTCTTTGCAAGAGTAGCCTCAACAACGGCGGCAGAATTGGTCACTCCCATATTATCAAGCTGTGACTCATAATATGCTCTATTTGTCTCATTAAGATTAGACAGCACGGATTCACTATTGACGTATTCTGTGGCTAATTCATTTGCTATTTTCTGACAATCTTCCATTGAAGATGACGCATCACCAAGGATAGTAGAGAATTTCTCCCATGTGCTTAGTCCCTTGATTGTTGCGTCAAAGCCTGATAAATCATCTACGCTTACCAAACCATCAGAAGCCTTTGTACCAAGTGCATCAGTTATTGACTTGATATTTTTGGACATTGCACCAAGCTGAGAGTTTTTATCGGATAGGCTATTGATATATTTAACTGCTTCTTCGGCAGACATATTTAAACCATCAAAGTAATTCTCCGCACCATCAGTAGCTTTGAATGTATCTATGGTAAGTTCGCCCTTATCGGCAAGGGCTTGAAGATCATCGGCTACACCCTTTGTTGCATCATCTGTTGACGCTTTGAGCTGTTCCCATGCAGATGATAGTGTAGTAGGTATTATATCTATGGAATTTTCATCAGCTTGATTTTGTAGCTGAGTTAATAGATCTGCTAACTGTTCCTTTGTATATGTCTTCACATTATCAGGAAGTTTAGCGTTAATTAGAAGTGTTCTATCATCGTCACTTAATCCATTGACAAATGAATCCACTTTAGAATTGTTACTTGTATCTTCTGCCCCTGAAGGATTAGCCCTATATCCTAATCGCTCCTTCAAGGATTTTGTATCTTCTTGATACTGTTGTAACTCCTCATCAGAAATCGTACCAAGCTTTATTTTTAACTCTGTAGGAGCAAAACTGTTTATTTGGCTATATACATCATGTAATACGTCACCAGCATTTGATATTCCTTTTGCTGCATCCTCTGCTGCTTTTTTGGCAGTCAAAAGATTATTTTCCGCATTCTCAACACCAGTATCATCTTCCACCGCTTGTTTATACTTGTCTACCGCATTAGTAAGATCACTGTACGCTTTTCTGGTGTTATCATCTTTGAGTATTTCTGCCTCTGCATAGTTCTTTATACTCTCTTTTGCTTTGTCTATTTTATCCTGGTCAAATAAATCATCAGAATTTATAGTTTCTGTAATACCATCTTTGAATTTTTCGACCGCTGGATCATCTTTTATTTTTAAAAGGTCTGTATAAAAATCTACAAGCTGATTATATATCTCCTCTCTCGTTCCCTGATTAAATTGAATACCAAACGTATCACCATCTATCAGATTCAATTTATCATATTTCTTCAATAATTCAGGAATCTTAGAGTTAGCTATATCGCCATCATTCAAATCAGCTTTTCCAGTTCCCCACGGCTTATGTGTTGCACCAAAGCTCACATAATCTGTTAATTTCTCATTAAGATAATCCTTATCTGATTTAACATTATTTGCTTGTTTAGCAACGTACTCTTCAGCCTTACGCTTAGAGATTGTTTCAAGCTTTGAAATCTGTTCATCATACTTGCCATTAACAAGATCAATACCTTCAGCTTCATTGCCAAATGTCTCTATCAGCTTATCCTGAATATCTTTTAATTGAGATTTAACATCATTAACCTCAGATATTGATAATGTATTATCCTGTAACTTTTTATTGTATTCATCGTATTTTGATATAGCATCATCAATAGCTGATTTTTCATCGTTCCATGTTTGATTTAATTCTTCAGAAACTTCTTTCATCTTCTGCTCATGTTCTTCCACGGATGACTTGTATTTTTGCCATATCATCATACCAGCAGATACAGCAGTTCCTATCATTCCTATAGGATTAGATTTAATAATTGTCCATAGACCACCTAACGCATTCTTTGCAGATGTTGTTGATGCGGTAAGACCAGTTGTAGACCTTGCAAGCCCCCACGTCTTTAATTGCAATTCAGCTTCTTTTTGTGAAAGTCCACTTGCCATCAATAACTGTTGTCTCTGTGCCTGAGTCAACGCTTTGGACGACACAACCATTTTCAGTTGACTCTTGGATAGTCCATTTGTGAGAAGTAACAGCTTGTCAAAATTCTTGACTGATACTCTGCTTTTTCCCACAATATCCATAGCGTTCTTGAACTTGTTCAGTTCAACATACGCCTCATGTATACCTGTCTTAAAAGTCACAAAGGCTTTTATACCCATAACAGCCACAAGACCAGATAGCGTACCTTTTAACGCTCCTGTCTTGTCTATGAATTTAACAAGTGCTGTTGTTGCTTCAATGATGCTGCCGTACAGTTTGCTCATGTCTGAATCAAGCACCATCGACTCAAACGAAGCTTGAAGAGTATTTGTTTTTGCTTCAAGACTTTCCTTATATGAATTATTGAACTTGTCAATTGCAGTTCCAGCACTGTTTGCTGAAACCTCTGTATATTGTAATGCTTTTGAATAATTATCGAAAAGAGAAATCAATTTATTGTACTGATATGTACCTGCCATTGCAGTAGCCACAGCCCTTTGTGTTACTCCATCAAACGACTTCCACTTGCTACCAACTTCATCAAGGATTTTCTCACTACTTAGAAATTGACCATTTGTATCTCTCATAGATATACCGATTTTATTTAAAACTTTTTCGGTATCATTTAGACTTTCTCCTGTTTCCTCGTCAACGAATTTACCAGCTTTAATCTGGTTCATACGAGAAAAGACAGATTTAAACATATTTCCGACAGACTCATCACTTGCCTGAGTTACCTCTTTTACTGTACTTATCATACCAATAAGCTTGTCCATGCTCACTCCTGCCATTGAGGCAGCAGATGCAGTTCTTGACATTGACTCAGCCAGACCACCAGCATCTGAAGCGGATTCCATGTCAACCGCTGTTAATTTATCGACTATATCAATAGCCTCAGAAGCACTCTTCTTATAGCCATTAAGAGCAGATGTTAAATACTCACTGGCTTTTGCACTCTCTATCTGTCCAAGTTTAGACAGTATCATTGAATCATATACAAGATCACCAGTCTCTTTTACTGACTTGCCCTGTCTGAGCCATGAATCAGCAGACTGAGCAACTTCTTTTGTTGTTGCACCTATACTCTGAGCTTGAAAATTCAATTGTTTCAAATAATTAGCTGCTGTATCTCTTCCCTGTCCTTGTGCAACTGATAAATCAGTGACCGCCTTATCCATATCGACAATAGCAGTTTTTGCATCACTTACAGCACTCTTAATAGCTTTCAATGTGGCAAGATATGCCGTTACTGCCATCTTGTTACCTGAAAACGTCTCACCTACAGACTTCTTTAGCTTACCAAATACTGTCTGTGTATGAGTGGCTTCGTAAGCTAACTGCT
>OHGK01001687.1_pt1 | contig 11216 bp, 15 predicted proteins | sample 1567671 | NCBI WGS metagenome assembly OHGK01 (sample SAMEA3879577, study PRJEB24766) | human gut metagenome | biome: human-associated habitat; feature: feces | place: USA | collected 1985/1987 | reverse complement strand
TTAGTGTTATTATTGTTAATTAATAGAAGTAAAGGATAGTTAATACTATCCTTTTAATTTTTGATTGACTAATCTTCTAACTTCTTCATAATTCAATCCTAGTTTTTCAATAGCTTTTTTTCTATTTTCATGACCGTTACCATATTTACCGTCGATAATATCATCAACTACTTTATTAATATCTAACCTTGAAGAATTATTGACATTACTATTAGAATTAGAATAATCAATATAATTAAATTTACCATGTTTTTTCCACTTTCTTATCGGCAACCCATAAATATTTTTATTAATACCGTTATTTAGATAAGTCATTTGCACTCCGTTTTTCCATTTTGGAGTACATTCAATTACGACACCATCACGCAAATAAACACCAATATGCCCTTTTAACCATACCAACTCTCCGGGTACGATTTTAGAAAAATCATTACTTACGTTATTACATTGAGAAATCATAGTATTAGCGTTCATATCTTTTAAATTTTTTTGATACATTCCGTTATTAGGATAATCCCAAAAAGCCGCCTTGATTAAACCTGAACAATCACATAAATATGAATTACCTTTTTTTGTATTGAAATAAGTACCTAATTTGTATTTAGTGTCTTTTGGTAATAAAACATTTTCAATAATATTTAGAAATTCATTTACTTTCATTTTTACCACCTCCTATATAGATAATAACATGTTATGCTTGATTTTTTTAGTATAATATTGTACACTTATAAAGAAAGGGGAATTCATAATGATTAATAAGATAACATATGCTATTAAATTAGCGAAACGAGTGAATCAACGTTTTAGGGCATTAGAAAAAAATAAAATGCAATATTATTCATACGCATACGAGAAATTTAAAGACAAAACAAATAAAGATTTTTTAGGAAATACGGGATATTTCACACAATCCAAAAAAAGACTAGAAACATTCACTGATGAACAACTAGAAAATTATGTAACTACATTAGAAAATCAAGAAAAATTGAAATCTACTAAATTGAGTAACGTAAGAAAAATAGAAGAAGAAAGCTATAATAAGTTAAAAGAAAAAATACAAGAAATTGAAAAAGATTACAAAGTGGAGATTTCTAAAAGTGATAGAGATGTATTAGTGAAGAGCGGTCTACTCTCGATTAAAGAGATAGATTCCGAACAAATTATCGAGGATTGGTTAGAAACCAAATCTAAAGGAATAACAATAGAAGAGTTTATTAATGTTTATGGCGACTTTAAAGATAAATTTACTGATAGAGAAACATACACTAAATTAAAGAAACGTTTACGAACTTTAAGGAAATAAAATGATTAAATGTGAAGTATTATTAAGAGATAAAAAATATCATGAAGAATATGCTTATACTCTAGAGGAATTTCAAAAAATAGAAATACCTTTAATAAATATAAAAAAGTGTAAAAAATACTATGTTAATTATGTTGCTACGTTCGATATAGAAACCTCTAAAATTGAAAAAAGTAATGATGAATATGAGGGTTTTTTATATCATTGGCAATTTTGTATAAATGGAGTAGTAATATTCGGTCGTGATTGGTTACAATTTGCTCAGTTAATATACTATTTAAAAGATATATTACAATTATCAAATAATAAAAAACTAGTTGTATATGTTCATAATCTTTCTTATGAATTTCATTTTCTATATAATTTATTCTATATAAGTGATGTTTTTTGTCTAGATAAACGAAAAGTTTTAAAATGTATCCTTGATGGTTTTATTGAATTACGTTGTAGCTATTATTTATCAAACATGAATTTATCAAAATTTATAGAAAATACACCTAACACGCAACATATCAAAGCTTTAGGGGATTTAGACTATTCAAAGCTTTATCTTCCATCAACACAACTTTCATGTAAAGAATATGGTTATTGCTTTAATGATGTATGCGGTTTATTTGAATGTATAAGAGAACGCTTACAAGAATTTAATCTCAATCAAATTCCTTTGACATCAACGGGATACGTACGTAGGGAGTGTAGAAAAAATATGAATAAAAATTTAAATAATAGGAAAATTTTTGAAAAAATAGCTCTTAATCAAGAAGTCTATGAGCTTTTACGAGATTGTTTTAGAGGCGGAAATACTGCAAGTAATCGTTATCACACGAATGTAATTCTAGATAACGTTTCGTCATATGATATGACTAGCGCATATCCTTATGTTATGTTGAGTGAAAAATATCCAATGTCAAAATTTATTTATTATGATTTAGAAAGCTTTAAAGAATTAGATTATTATAATAAACGTTATTGTACAATCGGATATTATTATTTCTCTAACATTAAATTAAAAAATAATATATCAATTCCTTATATTCCTATTTCTAAATGCTTAACAGTAGTAAAAGATGAAGATTTAATTGTATATAACGGTCGATTAATTTCTTCGAGTGGAATTAAAATAGCTTTAACTAATATAGACTATGAAATAATTAAAAATCAATATGATTTTGATTATGATGATTTAAGAGTAGAAAATTTCTATTTTGCGAGAAAAGGGTTTTTACCAAAAGAATTAAGAGAAACAATAATTGAATATTATGAACTAAAAACACAACTAAAAGGAATAAACGATAAGGAGTATGAATATATGAAAAGTAAAAATAAACTTAATTCATTATATGGGATGATTGTTACAAATATTCAGCGAAAAGAAATTTTATTTGATAGTGAAAAAGACGAGGTTTTTTCTTATGGAGAAAAAGGACTTTTAGAAGATTACTACAACAGTAGAAATAATTTTTTATCATATCAATGGGGGGTATTTGTTACTGCATATTGTAGAAGAAATTTACAACTAGCCCTTGATGGAATAGGACTAGACGTTGTTTACTGTGATACTGATTCAGTGAAATATTTAAATAATCATGACGAAGTTTTTAATAAAATAAATTATAATATGTTAAAATATTGTGAAGAACATGATATACTTAATTATGCACAAAGAGATAATATAAAATACTATTTAGGTGTTTACGATTTCGAGGGAATCTATCAAAAATTTAAAACACTAGGAGCAAAGAAATACGCTTTTTTAAAAAATGATACATACGGTATTACTGTAAGTGGTTTATCAAAAATAAAAGGAGCAAAAGAACTTGAAAAAAACGGACTTGAATTTTTCAAAAATGGAAGTGTATTTTATGATAGTGGTAGAACTACAGTAAAATTTAACAATGATAAATTTCATTATTTACAAATAGGAAACGATAAAATAATAAACGGTTCTAACGTTGTTATTCTAGATACCACATATACTTTAGGAATTTCTAACACAATGCTTGATATTATTGATTTGTGCAATAATCGGAAAGGAGAAAATTAAAATGGAAGAAATTGTAAATTTATTTGTAAGCAATGGGGTAGCAGTAGCATGTCTAATTTATTTCATGTGGTACAACAACAATACATTGAAAGAATTTGCTAATAAATTTGAAGAATTAAACACAAATTTATTAAAAATCATTGAAAAATTAAGTAAATAATGTTATACTTAATTTAGTTAGGAGGTGTAATAATTGATACTATTAAAGGAAAAACAAATAGTAGAAGTATTAGATTGTAGTAAAAGAACTGCATATAATAAATTAAATGATTATAGTACGTTTACTTTATTAGATATAATGAAGATTATTAACTATTATAAAGTTGATTGTAATACTGCAATAGGTATTATTATATACTCTTCTAACGAATACCATAAAAGAAGAACGAGGAAAAGAAAATGAAAGAATTAAAACAAGTAGTAAATGAATCAAATTTAGACATTAAAGACGCTTTTAGAGTAATGAAATCAAACAATTCGATTGGTGCTAAAGAATTTCTTAAAACTCCATTTAAAATTAAAGGATATGTCATCGTTGATGTTGAAACTACTACGTTAGAAACGGGAGAAGTTGAAAAAAGTCAATCAATTTGTTTTTTAACTGAAACTGATGATATTGTAGGGTCAAACTCTAGCTCATTATTAAAGACATTTTTAGAAATTAAGGAAACTTTTGGAGAAGAATATTTAACATTAGATGTTCAAATTACCCAAGGAGTTTCTAAAAATGGAAGACCGTTCTTATCTCTAGAGTTAGTTTAATGAGTAAAAAAATTGAATATGAAAAAGGGTTATACTTCCCTATATGGGAATATTTAAAAAAGTATAACTCTTTTTTAAATATTTGTATCGGCGGACGTGGGACGGGTAAAACTTATGGAACTTTGAAAGGTTTAATTGAAGATAAGAAAAAATTTATTTACATGAGAATGAGTGAAATTGAGCTAGAATATTCAAGCGGTAAAGACAGTCCTTTTAAATCTATAAATAATGATTTAGGTATGAATATTGAGATGGTGAAAAAAAATAAAAAGTATTCTATTATTGATAGAGACGAGGGTAATTTAATTGGTATAGGATTAGATTTACTTAAAGGAGCAAAAGCAAAAGGAAGTGATTATACTGACTTTGATTTTATCGTTTTTGATGAATTTATACCTCTTCTTACTGTTAAAACAGCAACTTATAAAAAAAGTGGAGACTTACTTTTTCAATTTTTGGAAACAGTAAATAGAAATAGAGAAATCGAGGGTAGAGAAAGCGTGCGTTTAATTCTCTTATCCAATGCTGAAAGTCTTGATAGCCCTATTTTGAATTTTTGGGGGTTAAGCGATGTAATATATCAAATGATTAATAATTCTATTGAATTTGACTATTTGAGCGATAGAGATATTTCTATTTATATTCCTAAAGACGTACCTATTTCATCAAAGAAAAAAGAAACAAAATTATATAATTCTTTACCAAAAAATAATAAGGTAGTTGAAATGTCTTTATCTAATAATTTCTATACTGAAAATTTTTCAAATGTGGGAAGATTACCAAACAATATTTTAATGCCTTTATTTTCGATTGAAGATTTATATTTTTATGATGTTAAAAATACAAACCTAGTATACTGTTGTCGAAGAAAACACAATAGAAATAACTTCGATAGTTTTAAACAAGCAAAGGAAAAAATAGGAATTGAACTTCATGCTTTAAATATTAATGACATGTTATTTTTTGAAAATTACGATGTTAAAAATAAATATAGAAATTTTCTTTAGTAAAAAAATATATACTATTATTTTTGTGAAAAATAATATACAATAATTTTGAGGGGTAGCTAATAACCAACCTTGACAGGTCAGCTATGAGATGGTAACTCCAAAGCCCTCTTTTATTTTTTAAAAAATAAAAGGAAGTGATAAAATGACGGAACAAGAACTAGAAGAACAATTACAAGCAAAAGAAGATGAAAAAAAAGAATTAGAAAAAAAATTAGATGATTTACGAATCGAAAAAGAGGCTTTAGAAGAAATGGTAAACGAAAGTAAAGATACTATTACTTCATTACAAAATGAAAATAAGGAAGTAAAAAAAGAAAATCAAAAATTACTTCTTAAAGTTTCTTCTAATAAGCCAACTGTTAAAAATGATGAAGAACTTTTCAAAGGTTTTTCAAAATATGAAAGGAGATAATTAAATGGAAATTACACAAATTTATGAATTAGTAAATTCGGTTACGGAACAAGCTTTAGGGTCCAGTTCTTTAACAGCAACTGATTTACAAGGACTAATTGCATTAGGAGATACGATTTTAAGTTCAAATACAAACACTGAACCGTGGCTAAACACGTTATGTCAACGAATTGGAAAAACTATTTTATCATATCGAAAATACGAAAGTCCTTATTCTCAATTAGTATTAAGTGATTTTGAATACGGGAAAATCGTTCAAAAAATTAAAGTTCATATGCCAACTGCGGAAAATGACCCTAGTTATGGACTTGAAGATGGTAAAAGTGTTGATATGTTCACGGTTAATAAACCAAAAGTAGCTCAAAAAATTTTTACAAGTGAAAGTCCTTATATGTTTAGAGTAACTATTCAACAAGAATACCTTAAAGAAGCTTTTTTAAGTGAAAGTGGCATGGCTAGTTTTATTTCTTCAATTTTTGGAGAAGTTGAAAACGCTATTGAGTTAGCGGTTGAACGATTAGGACAAATGGCTATTTGTAACATGTTCGCGGAAGTAAAAGATACACCCGCGCGAGCTATTAACTTATTGCATGAATATAACACCGAAAAAAACACAACACTAACGGCAGCTAACTGTCAACATGATAGAGATTTTATGGCATTCGCATTAACACGTATCAAATATTATAGTGATATGATGACATCACTAACGAAACGTTATAATGACGGTTCAACCGAAAGACATACACCGAAAAGCTTACAAAGATTGTATATGCTAAATGACTTTATCAATCGTACTGAGGGTACTGTTATGTATCAAGCGTACCAAGACGAGTTTTTAAAACTAAAAGGATTTAGAAAAGTAAATTTTTGGCAATCTATCGAAAATGAAAACTCTATTAATATTAAAAGAGCAAGTGATGGTACTGATGTAGAATTAAGCGGTATTATCGGTTGTATTTTTGACCGAGATGCTTTAGGACTTTATAAAATGTCAAGAAACATTAAAACAACTCCTTTAAATGCTAGTGGTTTATACTATAACACGTTCTATCATTTGAAAGAATTATATTTCAATGATGTTAGTGAAAACTTTGTATTTTTTTACATTGCGGATGCTTAAAAGGAGTGTTTTAAATGGAGGTTACTTTATATAATTTTAGTAAAAGAAGTAATTCAACAAAACAACCTACTAATGGCACTATTAAACACGTGGCTTTGAAAAGTGAATGTAGTATTTATAATCCTATATTCACTTTTTCTACTAATGATATTGATTTTAATTATATAAAAGCTTTTTCTAATAAATTTTATTATGTTACTGATATTAAACATACACCACAAAATTTTATTGAAGTTAGTTGTGAAATGGATATTCTAAGTACTTATAAGTATAATATACTAGATAGTTATGCATTTGTATTATACGCAACTAAATACTACAACACTAGTATAGTTGATACTAGACTTTCTTCTAATAAGGACGTGATTGTCAATTCAACAAATGCTAGTTTATCATTTATTGCTAAAACTCAAAAAATGCACATTGTTTCTTATATCGGTTCTAACGGAGCTAGTTATGTTGCGTTAGATGATGGAGGGTTAAACCGATTATGTAATGCGATTCAATCAAATGAATTTGCTGAATTATTTAATAACCCACAAAATGCGTTAGCAAAAGTTTTAACTAATACTAGCTCATGTATAACATCATGTTTATATAACCCTTGTACTGTTACCGGAGCTGTTAAAGAGATTATTTTAGCCGGAGGGTATGCGCCGGGTGTTAGTGGTTATGCGGTAAACCGTGATACTGATATGGAAATAGATATTGCCATTCCTTGGAATTTTACGGACTTTCGACAAAGAAGTCAATTTACTACTTTATTGTTATATCTTCCCGGGTATGGCTATCAAACACTTAACGCTGATAATTATTGTGGTAAGAGTTCTATACATTTAAGAGCAAATTTAGATAGTGTTGTTGGAGAAATCACTTACTTGATAGACCATAAAGTAAAGTGTAGTGCTACTCTTTCAAGCAATGAACAATTTTCTACAACCACTAATGGTAAAGGTGGAATACTTGCAACCGCTAGCACTGCAATAGGGTCGATTACAAATGGGATAAACCCTAGTTCAATATTTAATAGTGTTATTTCGTCGTTACAAACTGATGTTGGTAGTGTAGGTTCAAATGGTGGTTTAACTTCGTTTAATGCAAAACATAACATTACACTGTATTGTATAACGCATGATACTAATGTTGCCCCGGAAAATTTAACAAATAATTACGGTAGACCGTTAAATGAAGTAATTTATCTAAATTCTTTGTTAGGGGGCTATGTAGAATGTGCAAATGCAAGTGTTAGCGCAAACACTTCGCAAGAAAATATAGATAAAATAAATTCTTATTTGAATGGTGGTGTGTATCTTGAATAAAAAAAATAAAAGCAATTTTAGTATAGACAGGTTTATGAATGATTTTCCTAAAAATGTAGAGGGTTTAAACAATTCAAGTTATTTCTATTATAGAAAAGTTCTTTTAACTAAATTATATAGTGTAATAAGACCTAGAAATTTTCCAATAGAATGGGATATTGACTACTTTTATAATGCATTATTCAATCAAGGTTATATTTGTGTTACTGATACAAAAAGCGGTGTTTTACCTCTCGAATGTGGAATTGGTGGTATAAATGTTTTCAACAAACCTACTACTTGTTTTATTGCAAATCCAATTTTAGGTAGTTTTAATCGTACAATTAATGATAACTGTGTTCTTGTTTATTTTTGGAACATTTACGGTCAATACACTTCAGTAAATAATATCATTACTAGATATGCGAGTTTGTTGGCAAGTATCGACGGTTCTATAAATGTAACTATAATTAACTCACGTGTTGCTCATGTTTTTGAAGTTGAAACGGAAGGACAAAAGCGAACAGTAGAAAAAATTTATGATGATGTTTCAAATGGTAAGCCCGCTATCGTTATGAAAAAAGGTCAAAATAATATGTTTGATAAAGACGGTTTACGAAGAGATTTCTTAAACGTTAAAAATACTTTTATAGGTAATGAGTTAGTAGACTTGAAAAACTCTATTATGAATGATTTTCTTACTGAAATAGGAATCAAAAACGCTAATACCGATAAAAGAGAGAGATTGAATAGCGATGAAGTTAATGCTAACAATCAAGAAACTAAAGCTCTTGTTGACGTGTGGATAGATACATTAAATAAATGTTGTAAATTAGTTAATGAAATGTTTAATTTAGATATTGGTTTTGAACTTAATAAGGAGTTAACTTCTTTTAAAAAATTAAATGTTGAGGGGGAATAAAAAATGCAATTTAGCTTTATGTCAATATGTGAATTGTATGGTATTGAGGAAATATTTAAAGGTATCAATATTCCCTATTCTTATGATAAAGAAGTGTTAATAAATACTATTTTGAGTGAATGTATGATGTATCAACCTTTATACGTTGAACTTCCTATTTTAAATCAACTTATTATTAATTTCTTCAATGTACATTATACTGATTTTATGAAGTTAGCATATTTATATGATTTACAATATGAAACCGACTATAACCCTATTTGGAATAAAGATGGTTCATATATTGAAAAAGAATCGTATACAAAAGACAACTCTTTCAATAGTAATTCTAATGAAAATAGTAATAGCAATAACATAAATCAAGTTAGTGCTTATGATAGCGGCGATTTTCAAAACAACAATAAAGATACTTTAACAAGTAACGAAAATAGAACAAAAAATGACAGCGGAAAAGAAAATTTCAATCATTCAATAGAACGACAAGAAAAAGGAAATATAGGAGTAACAACAACAATGAACATGATAAAAGAAGAAATGAACGTTCATGAAGATAATAGTTATAACAAATATGAAATAGTAGCTAAGAAATTTTATGATGAATTTTTTATTCATTATTAAGGAGGTATCTAAATGGGCTATTATGATTTTCCCCACACTAGAAATTATGACCAAGATTTGGGTTTTCTAATTAAAAAATATAAAAATATGATTGCCGAGTTAGAAAAAATTGGTGATGTTCAAGAAAAAATATTAAAAGAAATTAATCGAATTATAAGCGATATGCTTTCAAATGGAGAAATTCTTTTAGAACTAAAATATATAGAAGAAACAAAAACATTAAATATGGTGTTTGGTCCAGTAGGACCCAAAAAAGAAAATTTATTGAAAGGAGGGTAGACAATGAATAAGGAATTGCAAATTTTAAATATTGACGGAGTTGCTTATAATATTACCGATAAAAAAGCAAGAGAAGATTTAGATACCATTAAAGCTAAAGAATTTTTAACAAATGCAACTTTAAAAGGAACGTATACGGAAGAAACTAAAAGTTTAACTTTATCTTTAGAAACAACTAAAGGAGGATTTATGTAATGAAAGAGTTCGATAACATTAATGGAGAATATTATGTACGCGACAGTAAATCTAGAAACGATATAGAAAGTTTAAACTCACAACTTAACCAATTGGGTATGACTATTGCAAACATAAAGCCTTACATTTTTAACTTAAATGATGATTATAGATATATTTTTGTTTGTAAAATTGAAAATGCAAGATTTCAAACTATTAAAGATGCTATTGATTGGGCTGTAAATGGTTTAGGTGTTAGTAAAGAAAATCCGGTAGGGATTTTAATTGCTCCCGGTGTTTACAATGAAAAAATTGTGTTGAATAATGTTCATGGTTTGAGTTTCTATGGTTTAGATAAAAATTCATGTATTGTACAATATAATGGTACATATCCGGATTGCGTTGTTCACGTTCAAGGAGATTATTATTTTAGAAATTTAACATTTAGAAATACTAATAAAGATACCTATATTGTGCATCAAGACCCTAGCGATAGTACTGTAGAGGGTACTGTATCATTTGAAGATTGTGTTTTTGATGGTGGGTCAAATGGAATTGGTTATGGTAGTGGAGCTAATACTACCTTAAAAGTAGTTAATAGCGAATTTAAAAATCAAGGTACTTACCATATTTACGGTCATAACTCTCCTTATAGTAGAAATAATCAAAAAATGATATTAATAGGAAATATTTTTCACGGTCAAAAATGTTTAATGCTTGATGACGCTGGCGCTACGTACGGTAACACCTCCACTTCAAAAATGGATTTATATTTCAAAGACAATTTATGTTTATTCTTCTCATTAGGTTCTTTACTTTTTAGACCTAATTCAAATGATGTCTCACAAAATAAACCATATATTACGGGAGCTAACATGCAACAAGGTATAGGTTGTAGCGGTAATGATAACATACCATCTATGAATTGTAATTTTAATAATGGGGTTAGCGGTATACTTAAATACAATGTATATGTATATATTCCTAAAGCCGGTTACGATAACTATTCTCATGTTTCTATTCCCGTACCGGTATATGCAAATGCTTACAACGTTAAAATTAACTCTTTAACGTTGCCGGGTGTAGGTACTTTTAATAGCGAAGTAGGTTTAGAAAATAAAGGAAATGGTTTTATCAATTTTGCGTTTAATAATAATGCTAGTATTATTGATAAAATATGTATTTTAAATTTTAATTTAGAAATTGGTGGATAAAGAAAAGGATAGTATTAACTATCCTTTACTTCTATTAATTAACAATAATAACACTAA
>OHGK01001685.1_pt1 | contig 11225 bp, 11 predicted proteins | sample 1567671 | NCBI WGS metagenome assembly OHGK01 (sample SAMEA3879577, study PRJEB24766) | human gut metagenome | biome: human-associated habitat; feature: feces | place: USA | collected 1985/1987 | reverse complement strand
TTCAGAGCCAGGCAGTTCTAAGGATACAGATTCGAGCCATGCTCGCATGAGCGAGATTCTGTATTCTTAGAACTATGTGGCGGATACGCCACAGCGATAAAAAGCGAAGCATTTTAGAGCTGCCTGGCTCAAAAAGGGGAATGTGTAGGAACACCGGAAAGGAGCGTTATACTTGCATAAAAACCACCATTTTCCTATCTGTTTACTCAACATATAATCTTAAATATGCTGAAAATTGCAATTTAATACATTAGTTCATGCAGTTTTATCAACTTAAAGTGATAAAACTTTAAAATAATGCAATTAATGATTGACAATCTTTCATTTAGCTTATAAAATAAACGAGTAGACAACGGTGTCTGGGGTAACAGATTGCTTGTCAGTCTGTTTTTCTTGTTTTAGAAAAGACATTAGTTGACGAAAGATACAATAGTATCAGGGAGATAGGAATCCCAATCTATTTATTCTAGGAGGTAATTAAGATGTCATACGTTGATGAAGTGATTGATTTAGTTGTAAAGAAGAATCCTGCTGAGCCGGAATTCCATCAGGCAGTAAAAGAGGTATTGGACTCTTTAAAGCTGGTGATTGATGCAAACGAAGAGAAATATCGCAAGGCCGGTGTTCTGGAGCGTTTTACAGAGCCGGAAAGAATTGTTTCCTTCAAGATTCCGTGGGTGGATGATAAGGGAAATGTACAGGTAAACAAGGGATACCGTGTACAGTTTAACAGCGCGATCGGACCCTACAAGGGCGGACTGCGTTTCCATCCGTCTGTAAACCAGAGTATTTTAAAATTCCTGGGCTTTGAGCAGACTCTGAAGAATTCTCTGACCGGGCTTCCCATGGGCGGCGGCAAGGGCGGCTCAAACTTTGATCCCAAGGGCAAATCTGACCGTGAAATCATGGCTTTCTGCCAGAGCTTTATGACAGAGCTGTATCGCCATATCGGCAAGGATACGGATATTCCTGCAGGTGATATCGGTGTTGGCGGAAGAGAGGTCGGCTATCTGTTCGGCCAGTATAAGAGACTGACCGGATTATACGAGGGTGTTCTGACCGGTAAGGGTCTGACCTTCGGCGGTTCTCTGGCAAGAACCCAGGCAACCGGCTACGGACTGATTTATATTCTGGATGAAATGTTGAAGCACAATGGAAAGACTCTGGAAGGACAGCGTGTTCTGGTATCCGGTTCCGGAAATGTTGCAATCTATGCGACAGAGAAGGCACAGCAGCTGGGCGCAAAGGTTGTTGCCATGAGCGATTCCAACGGCTATATTTACGACAAGGACGGCATTAAGCTGGATGTTGTAAAGGAGATTAAGGAAGTACGCCGCGGACGTATCAAAGAGTATGCAGATGCTGTTCCGGGCGCTGTATATACAGAAGGAAAGGGCATCTGGACCATCCCCTGCGACATTGCTCTTCCCTGCGCAACTCAGAATGAGCTGAATCTGGATGATGCAAAGGCATTAAAGGCAAACGGCTGCTTTGCAGTTGCCGAGGGTGCAAATATGCCTTCTACCAGAGAAGCAACAGATTTCTTCCTGACAAGCGGAATGCTGTTTATGCCGGGTAAGGCAGCAAACGCAGGCGGCGTGGCAACCTCCGGACTGGAGCAGAGCCAGAACAGCCTGAGACTGTCCTGGAGCTTTGAAGAGGTAGATGCAAGACTCCATGACATCATGGTAAATATCTTCGCAAAGGTAGATGATGCCGGAAAACGTTACGGCGTAGAGGGCAACTATGTGGCAGGCGCCAATATCGCAGGCTTTGAGAAGGTTGTAGAAGCCATGATTGCCCAGGGTGTTGTATAAATCGGGAAGCTTTTGTTTCCCTTGTTTTTCAGGCCGTTTCCGGCTTGAAAAAACAGAAAAATTCTGCTGATTCCCCCATACCATAAGCAGGAAAAAAGGATGAAAACGGGGCTGCGGAAAACAGATTTTTGTTTTCCGCAGCCCCGTTTGATCTTTCTATTCAGAAGCATTTAAGATGCCTGTTTCAGAGTCATGGATAACGAAAAGCGGTGATTTTTCCGATCCAGGACTTCCTCCTCCTGCATGCAGGCAGAGGTGCTGAGAAATCCGTCAAGTTTCTCCATAAAACGATACCCCGTAAAAAACAGAAAACCAATGATTGCAATGATGATTACCGCTGCCATAATGTCACCTTCCTTTCCCGGCTTTTTCAGATTCCGTGCATTTTCCTGCTTGAAGCTTCCTGTGAATCACTCTTATCTTTAATTATATTATAAAGGATTTTGTATTAGTTTTGGATTGGTGTTCAGGCGATCCTATTAAGGTTTTATAAATATGTAAAGGGAAATCTGATAAGGATTCCTGATTTTAATGAAAGCTTAATGCCGGAGGCGCAGTTATAGCCAAATACGGGATTTCTTCCAAAAGGGAAACGTGTTATAGTTATAAACAGGAATGGAAGCAGAAATCAGATGCGGAGGAAAAAGAGAATGGTGAAGGGCTGCAGAGGAGAGAGGATTACCAGGATTGGCGATATTGCAAAAAGCATTCTGCTTCTGGCAGCGGCAACCGGCACAGGTATGCTTTTTCAGAAAATCAATCTGCCGGAGTCTAATATTATCATGGCCTATATTATTGGAGTGCTGTTTATATCTGTGGCAACTTCACGGCGGATTTACGGACTTATTTCTTCGGTGTTCAGTGTACTGGCTTTTAATTATTTTTTCACTGTGCCGTATTTTACGCTGAAGGCCTACAGCGATGATTATCCGGTTACGTTTCTGACCATGTTTCTGACGGCATTTATTACCAGTACGCTGGCTGTCCGGATGAAGCAGCAGACAAAGGACGCATCAGAGGCGGCTTACAGAACGCATATTCTTCTGGAAACCAATCAGCTGATTCAGCAGCAGGGAGAGCGGCGGGAGATGATCCGGGTGGTAGCAGGACAGCTTGTGAAGCTTTTCCGGAGAGATATTATTTTTTATATGGCAGAAAAAGACGGTCTGTCAGCACCGTATATTTTTCCGGCGGAGCCGGAGCACGAGACGGGAAACCTGGAACAGAAAATGCTGCGCCATGCAGAATATACCAGTAACAAGGAGAGGCAGGCAGCGGAGCAGGCATTTTGCAGCGGGGAACCCGCCGGGGCAGGAACAGAGAAAATGCCTCAGACCAGGTGCCGTTACCTGGCAATCTGTTCCGGTGAAAAGGTCTATGGAGTCGTTGGAATTCCCATTCCGGATCCGGATGCGGAACCGGAAAAATTTGAATACAGTATTATGATTTCCATTCTGGGAGAATGCGCTCTGGCCCTGGAAAAGGAGGAGGCTTTGCGGGCCAGGGAGGAAAGCGCCCTTCTGGCGAAAAATGAGCAGCTTCGGGCCAATCTTCTCCGCTCGATTTCTCATGACTTGAGGACGCCGCTGACGACAATTTCAGGAAATGCGGGGATTCTGCTGTCAAATGAAAACAGTCTGGACAGCGCCAGCCGCAGACAGCTGTATGAAAATATTTATGATGATTCGCTGTGGCTGATTAACCTGGTGGAGAACCTTCTTTCAGTTACAAGAATTGAGGACGGAACTATGCAGCTTCACCTTTCTACAGAACTGATGGATGAGGTGATTACAGAGGCGCTTCAGCATGTAAACAGGAGAAAGGCGGATCACGAGATTTTTGCAGTGCCGTCAGAGGATTTTTTTCTGGTGAAAATAGATGCCAGACTGATTATGCAGGTGATTATTAATATTGTGGACAATGCCATGAAATACACACCGCCCGGTTCCCGGATTACCATATCTGTCAGGCGGCAGGAAAATTGTGTGGTGGTGGATATTGCCGACAATGGAAAGGGGCTTTCTGATGAGGCGAAGGCCCGGGTTTTTGACAGGTTTTTTGTTGCAGGCGACGGAGTGGTGGACAGCAGGCGAAGCCTGGGGCTGGGGCTGTCTTTATGCAAGTCGATTATTACGGCACACGGGGGAACGATAGAAGCGCTGGACAATCAGCCCCACGGCGCGCTGTTCCGTTTTACATTGCCGGAAGAGGAGGTAACATTACGTGAATAAACCATTGGTGCTGGTGGTAGAGGATGACGGAGCGATCCGCAATCTGATTACGACTACCTTGGAAACCAGAGATTATAAATACTGTACTGCGAAAAACGGCGGTCAGGCGATTATGGAAACCGTATCGAGAAATCCGGCGGTCATGCTTTTAGATCTGGGGCTGCCGGACATGGATGGGGTAGATGTGATCCGGAAGGTGCGCAGCTGGTCGAAAATGCCGATTATTGTGATCAGCGCCCGCAGTGAAGAGACGGATAAAATTGAAGCTCTGGATGCGGGTGCAGATGATTATCTGACCAAGCCTTTTTCAGTGGAGGAGCTGCTGGCCCGTCTGCGGGTAACTTTCCGCCGGCTGAATGATATGGCGGCAGCAGACGGAGACAATCATTCTGTTTTTGAAAATGGGGAGCTGAAGATTGATTATGCATCCTGCTGTGTTTTCCTGAATGGAACTCAGCTTCATCTGACTCCGATAGAATACAAGCTGCTGTGCCTTCTGGCCCGGAATGTGGGAAAGGTGCTGACGCATTCTTATATTACAAAAGAGGTATGGGGAAGCAGCTGGGATAATGATGTGGCATCTCTGCGGGTATTTATGGCTACACTGCGAAAAAAGATTGAGAAGGATCCTTCGGATCCCCGGTACATCCAGACGCATGTGGGAATCGGCTACCGGATGCTGCGGGTGGAGGCGGACGACTAGCTGGGGAGAAAGCTGAAGGGATGCGGAGAGGGAGCGGAATGCCCGAGGGGCGAGGCCAGGGGATGGACAGAGGGAGTGGAATATCCGAGGGGCGAGGCCAGGGGATGGCCAGAGGGAGCGGAATATCCGAGCGGCGGGGCCAGCCGAATGTGAGGAGACGCGGAAGTCTGGTAATGCGGGGGTGAATAAGGAAAAAGCAAAGGTTACAATTGAAAAAAGAGAAGCTATCATGTATAATGATTGGGTAGATGTAAGGCGAAGGACTTTCTTCGCCTTTTCCTGACTCTGAAAATGAGTAAGTGAATGAAAAAGACAGCAGAGCTGATTCCATATAAAGAAAAGAAGGTGAAGGAATGCATAGATTTTTGAGAAGTGTCGGATTTCGTACTTATACAAAAAAACGTGATATTGAAAAAATGCTTTCAGAGCTGGAGAAGACAGCACTGAGACGGAGAATTGAGATAGATGCGGATGAAAATCTCTGTGAACTGAGAGCGGAGCTGGCTCCCGGTATGGGGATTGTTCTGGTGGGAGAGGTGGACGAACAGGGAAGCTTTCACCGGGAGTTTTATTATCCCTATCTGAGCAGCAGCGACGTATCCTCAAAGGCAGAATGCTCCATTCAGCGTCATACAGAAAAGGAGACCTATGCCGGCCTTCTGGATGAATACCGGGTAGGAATTTCTCTGATTTTTTATCTGGAGAATGGTTTTGAATATCGGGAACGGAAGCTGAACAAATCATCCCGCCGGGTAGAATCTGTGAATCTGACCGGTCTTGCCATGGATGGAAAAATCCTTCTTCCGCTTCACAAAACGAGAAAGCAGATTGAGCTGGCAAAGGTTGCGGCCAGAGATCGTACCAACCTGATCGAAGCGGCTAAAAACGGAGATGAGGATGCCATGGAAACTCTGACAATCGAGGATATTGACATGTATTCTCAGATTTCCAGAAGAGCCATGAAGGAAGACCTGTATTCCATCGTGGATTCCTGTTTTATGCCCTGTGGAATTGAATGTGACCAGTATTCTGTGATTGGTGAGATTATCCGCATTGAGGAGAAGAAAAACAGCTTTACCGGAGAGATGGTTTATGACCTGACGCTGGACTGCAACGATATGGTATTCCATGTGGGAATCGGAGCAGAGGATCTGATGGGTGAGCCAAAGGTTGGCCGTCGGTTTAAGGGACAGATCTGGATGCAGGGAGCAGCAAAATTTATCGAAGGATAGAAGATTGTTTCAGGTGAAGGAGGGAGATATAAAATGTCATTGGAAAAGGCAAAAAAGTATTTGGCAGATCGTGGTTTTCTGGATCATATAATAGAACTGGATCATTCCACAGCTACGGTATCTCTTGCAGCAGAGGCTTTGGGTGTGGAGCCGGGAATGATCGCAAAAACACTGTCATTTTTTCAGGGAGAAACTCCGGTTCTGATCCTTGCAGAGGGAACAGCCAGGATTGACAACCGGAAATACAAGGATACCTTCCACATGAAGGCCAGGATGATACCGTTTGAGGAGGTGGAGGCGGCAACCGGTCATGCGCCCGGCGGAGTATGCCCCTTTGGTGCGAATGAGAATGTGAAGGTTTATCTGGATCAGAGTCTGAGAAAGTTTGAGGTGGTATATCCAGCCGCCGGGAATGATCACAGCGCTGTGAAGCTTACCATTCCGGAACTGGAGCAGGCCGCGGATACCGCAGACTGGGTGGATGTGTGCCGGGAATAAGGGAAAAGTGGGAAAACACCCTTGACGATCAGGTGGTTTTTCTTTATAATAAGCAAAGTGAGTATTGTCTCTTCAGCTCAGAGGGATAGAGGGTTCGCCTTTTAAGAGCAGAAGGATCAGATCACGCAGGAATAAGGCAGGCCGAAGCCAAACGGGCAGAAAAGCCCGTAAATACGGCATTTGTTTCCGTAGTTAAATGGATATAACAAGCGCCTCCTAAGGTTGCGTTACAACGGCCACCTTAGAAAAACTAAATAAGGGATTGCAGTTCGACTTTTGCCGGGCTATAATCATATATCAGACACGTCCATATAGCTCAGCTGGATAGAGCACACGCCTCCTAAGCGTGGGGTCGGAGGTTCAAATCCTCTTATGGACGCCAGTGAACAACGCCGAAAGCCTTTGTTTTCAAGGGTTTTCGGCTTTTCTTATATGAAAAGGCACGAAAAAGCTCTTTCACTGTATGAGATAAAATTCTACTCCAAAATTTGATTTTTGACAACCCCTCCAGAATCGAACGGTTGTTATAAGACAAAATCGCCAGCTAATTTTTAGCAGAAAACGGGCTGTTCTTGCTAATGAAAATGCCCTTCCTGCTAATCAGCCCCAAAATCGTGCCAAAAATCCAGCTAATCAAAAAAGGCGGATGTTTTGAGTACCATGCAGTTATAGCAGATAAAATTGAATATCGTTATATACATAGAGCGTCTATTTGCCCCGCATTGGGGATGGATAGGCGCTCTTTTTTTATGCCCAAAACCATGGGCAAATACAAGAGATTGGAGGTGTTTTATTTGAGCAAGCCTGTTTATACCGCAGACAAGCCGAGCGACTGTCATTACTGCTACTTCTGGACGAATGGCAGAAAGGGCTGCCGTCTGGGTAGAAATAATTGCTACTACTTAATCTCTTTGCCACCGAAACCCAAGTCGGAATGTGATGGCTGTCCCTATGGGCGAGATCACCCGTGCATTGGTTGGTGTACGAAGAAGGTTATGCGTGAAGTGGGGCTTCGTTGATATGGATGTGTATGAACAGGAATACCGCTTCTGCTATTTTGCCCGATGTCCTTACGAAAAGACGGATACGACTTTCCGCAGCATTCCGCTGACAACAGAAAGTTTTCCGCAGAAAGAAGGTGGTGAAGCCGTGTGAGTTTTGATTATTTTTACGGTCAGCAATCCGATCTATTCACATTCTATCGAGTTCCGAAGGTGTTGTTCACGAACGAGAGGTTCTGGAATATTTCCGCTGATGCCAAGATGCTGTATGGCATTTTGCTTGACCGCATGAGCTTGTCTGCCAAGAATGGCTGGATAGATAAAAACGGTCGAGTGTATATCATTTTTACAATCGACGAAGCGAAGATAGCTCTGAACTGCGCTGAACAAAAGGCTATCAAACTGCTCAGTGAACTTGAGAAGAAAGCAGGATTGATTGAACGCAAGCGCCAGGGTTTGGGAAAACCCAACCTGATCTATGTGAAGAACTTTATCTCTGCTGTGGATTCACAACTCTTGAATTGTGAAAATCACAATTCTGGAACAATGGAAATCACAACTCAAGAACTTCCGAAATCACAATGTAATAATACTGATAAAAATAATACTGAATTTAATGATACTGATTCTATCTTTCCTTCCGGAAATGGTGGAATGATGGACGAGAATGACCGGTATCAAGAATACTTTGATTATTTCTCGGATCAGCTCAGTATGGATTTGTTGAAGAAGGATTACCCTTACGATTCCGAAATGCTGGATAACATTCTGGAGTTGATCGTTGAAACAGTTTGCACGAAGCGACCGTTGATTCGCATTGGTGCAGAGGAGCGTCCGGCAGAAATTGTCCGCAGTCGGTTTATGAAACTGAATGCCGAACACATTCGATATGTTATGGACTGCTTCAAGGAGAACACCACAAAGATTAGAAATATCCGTCAGTATATGCTGACTACGATATACAATGCGCCGACGACAATAGACACCTACTACGATGCTCTTGTTCGGCACGATATGTCACACGGATATTTGGAAGGAGGATTTAAGAAATTGAAAATGAAGCGAGAGGAAGGAGAGTGACGATAAATGTCGAAAAAAGCAACCATCATTGCGGTGGTCAATCAGAAAGGAGGCACTGGAAAGACCACCACCACCGAGAATCTGGGCGTTGGCTTAGCTCTTGAAGGAAAAAAGGTGCTTCTGGTGGACACAGATCCCCAGGCTTCCCTGACGGTCAGTTTGGGCAACCCATATCCGGATGACCTGTCTCCGACACTTTCCGATCTGATGGGAAAGATTATGATGGAAAACCCTATTACTCCCGATGAAGGGATTCTTCATCATCCGGAGGGCGTTGATTTGGTGCCAGCGAACATTGAACTGTCAGGTATGGAGGTAGCTCTGGTCAATGCCATGAGCCGGGAAACCATTCTCAGACAATACCTGGATACGGTCAAACAGAACTATGATTACATTCTTCTGGACTGTATGCCGTCTTTGGGTATGCTGACCGTCAATGCGTTGGCAGCTGCCGACAATGTGCTGATACCGGTTCAGGCAGCATACCTTCCTGCAAAGGGTCTGGAACAGTTGCTTGGAACCATCAACAAGGTCAAGAGACAAATCAACCCCAAACTGAAAATCGAAGGGATTCTTCTGACGATGGTGGACAGCCGCACCAACTACTCCAAAGACATCAGCAATCTGATTCGGGAGAGCTACGGCGGAAAGCTGAAAGTCTACAAGACAGATATTCCCCGTTCCGTCCGTGCAGAGGAAATCAGCGCAGAGGGAACCAGTATCTTCAAGCATGATCCCAAAGGCAAAGTTGCCGAAGCCTATAAAGTTCTGACGAAGGAGGTGTTAAACAATGCAGAAAAAAGGCGCAAACATCAGCTTGAAGGGATACGATGATATTTTCTCCACCGATCAATCCAGAGCTGAAGCCCAGCAGGAGCGTGTGCAGGAAATTCCGCTTTCTGAGCTACACCCCTTTGAGGGACACCCCTTCCGTGTGGTTGATGATGAAGAAATGATGAAAACGGCAGAGAGCGTCCGAGATTTCGGAGTTCTCACCCCTGCGATTGTCCGTCCTGACCCCGATGGTGGTTATGAAATCGTTTCTGGTCACAGGCGGCACCGTGCATCGGAGCTTGCGGGTAAGGAAACCATGCCTGCGATTGTTCGTGACCTGGACGATGATGCAGCCATTATTTTGATGGTCGATGCGAATTTGCAGAGAGAAACCATTCTTCCGAGCGAAAGAGCATTTGCCTACAAGATGAAGCTGGAAGCGATTAAACATCAGGGAATGCGTTCCGATTTGACTTCTACGCAAGTTGCGCAGAAGTTATCTGTACAGCAGATTGGTGACGAGGCAGGGGTAAGCAAAGATACGGTTCGGCGCTTCATCCGTCTGACCGAACTGATCCCGGAACTGCTGGATATGGTGGATCAGAAACAGATTGCCTTCAATCCTGCGGTGGAGCTGTCCTTTTTGAAGCCCGAAGAACAGAAACAGCTTCTGGAAGCCATGGACTATGCACAAGCTACGCCCTCTCTTTCTCAGGCGCAGAGATTAAAGAAATACAGCCAGGAAGGGAAATGTACCTTAGAGGTTATGTGTACGGTCATGGATGAAGAAAAGAAAACGGATCTCGACCGGGTCATTATTAAGCAGGATGTCCTGCGGAAATATTTTCCCAAATCCTATACGCCCAAACAGATGGAGGACACCATCATCCGGCTGCTGGAGCAGTGGCAGCGGAAAAAGCAGAGAGAACAGGAACGATAAACGATAGTAACCGCCCCTCAGAGGGCATTTTTTTATGTGCAGTGAAAAGGAGAAATTCAGATGGATATCAGAGTAAACATTTCTGGAAACGCAAACTTTTTTGTACCGGTACTGTCCGGCTCCCCTGACGAGGCCAGACGGCTGCTCCGTTACTATGAAAAGGAGCTGGAAGGCCGCAAGACCGACGAGGCGGCTGCTCTGCTGGACTTCCTTCAGGATTTTCTGGAAGAGTGCCAGGAGGAACAGGACAAAGGGAAAAGCAAAGAGGAGGCGGGAAGGCAGATGGATGAGGATGTGAATGTGATGATTGTGGAGCCGGGAAAGCCTGCGAAGCTGATGAAGTTGCCGTTGGCCCTTGAACTGATGGAGCAGGAGTTCCAGGGAACGGCAGAGGCGATGGAATGTGTTGTACCGACTTACGATTTGACCATGCGCTGCAGCAGCGGAAAGGTGATTCCCGTAGGGGATGAGAGGTTCTTGTTCGGGAAGGCCATGATCTGTAAAAAGGCCAGCGATGATTTCTATCTCCCGCTGACCGGAGATGAGATTCACGATGTTACCCGTATTTTTGAAATGCTGACCGTAACGCTCTGCGCGGATGGGAAGGATTTTCAGGCGTTCCGTATTTAAGGGGGAAATGACAATGAAGAGACCGCTCGCCTATATCACTGCCCCGTGGGGCAGCAAAGACTTTGATAACCGTGAGAATGCAGCCCGTTACTGCCGTCAGGTGTACGAAGCGGGATACTCTCCCATCTGCCCGGTTCTGTTTCAGCCCTATTTTCTTCATCCGGAGGTGCCGCAGGAGGCAAAAGACCGGGCTGACATGGCCGCTGAACTGCTTCGCCGCTCCAGGATTCTGGTGGTCTGCGGGAATATCGCGACACAGGAAGTGAAAAATGACATCGCTCTGGCAAAGCATCTGCGGATTGCAGCCACAACGCTGGAA
>OHGK01001663.1_pt1 | contig 11315 bp, 10 predicted proteins | sample 1567671 | NCBI WGS metagenome assembly OHGK01 (sample SAMEA3879577, study PRJEB24766) | human gut metagenome | biome: human-associated habitat; feature: feces | place: USA | collected 1985/1987 | reverse complement strand
AAGCAGCTTCACTGTCACTTCATCTTCTGTCTTGCCATTTAAGATGCAGGCAACGGCAGTCGCACAGGTACCGGTTCCACAGGCAAGTGTCTTGCCGGTTCCACGCTCCCATACACGCATCTTCGCATACGTCGGGCTGACTAGCTCGACAAACTCTGCATTGACACGACGCGGAAAGATTGGATTGTTCTCGAACAGCGGTCCTACTTCCTCCAACGGGAAGTTGTCGACGTCGTCCACGAAGCTCACACAATGTGGGTTACCCATGGATACGCAGGTAATGCGGTATTCTTTTCCCGCTACCATGATTGGATAATCCTGCACGATATCCCCTGCATCCGGCAGATCCACTGGTACGTCCTCTGGTGCAAGAATCGGGGCTCCCATATTGACACGCACAAGTTCTACTGTCTTCCGTCCGTTTTTCTCCTCATCGCCAAATGTAAACTCCAGATATTTAATACCTGCCAGCGTCTCGATGGACACGGAAGTTTTATCCGTCAGCCCATAATCATACACATACTTTCCGACGCAGCGGATACCGTTTCCACACATCTCACTCTGCGTGCCGTCCGCATTGTACATATCCATCTTGAAATCCGCCACCTCCGACGGCTTGATCAGGATCAGTCCATCTGAGCCAATTCCGAAATGCCGGTCTGATACCCGCACTGCAAGCTCCGACGGATGCTCTACTTTTTCCTTGAAACAATTGACATAGACATAGTCATTGCCAAGCCCTTCCATCTTCGTAAAATGAAGACGCATATGCTCACCTTCCATCTTTTTTTCGTTTATTTTATATTTTACTCGTTTTTCCAAACTAAACCACTGAAATTTTACCATAAAAAAAAGGAGAGTGCAACGCACTCTCCAATAGAATCTCGATATCGTCTATTTATCCGTCAAATAAATAAACAGCCGGCTTCATTATACTGTGAATGTAAGATCTAAATAATACATATACTGCCCTTCCACGATCTGACCGTCCACGGCACTGACTCCAAACAGATATCGCTCTTTTCCCCCTTCTCTCGTAGATCCATAATACGCCCATATCGGAATCACATTACATTTTCCATCCGTATAACACACATAGACATAATTTAGCTCCACCCGGTCTATCATTATCTTATGGACATCTGCATAGGCATTCGTCTTTTCAAATTTCTGCATATAGTTCTGCGCCGCTGCATCCACCTGTTCCAGGGTAAGAACACTTTCAATTCCGATTCCGGTCTCTTCCACGTCATATGGCGCTGACTGTATATCTGCCACAGCCACGCCGTCAACATCTACCGCAACCGTGATCACCTCTTCCGAAGCCGGCAGTTGATTGGCAATTCCAAATGTAAAATTATATGCACCGGGTGTCCCAGCTACCGGAATTCCATCCCTCGTACGAGTGTAACTAAAGCAGTACGCACAATCGTTCAATGTACTCGGATTCATAGATGCGGCATCTTCATTTGCAACGAGTTTTGCTCCAATACCGGTTTCAAAGCATGTGAAATCGTCATATCCAAGTTTTGCAAGAAACTCATCGGCCTTTGCCTCCGCCTCTCTTATATCCAGCCCCTCCACGGCATCTTCCTCTGTTTTCGGCCGCACTGTAATTTTCGCTTCATACGAATACATATCATACCGCATGTAACGCATGCGGGAATAAGGATATGCATTCGAGTCATAATATGCACATGTATATACATACGGGATCTCATCGATTTCACCATCCACGCGAGCAAGACTCGTCGTGATTCCATCTGCAATCTCATATGTATAAATAGCCTTTCCTGTTTCCTCTGTGACCATTGACTCATCCCGTTGATCTGCAAGCCAGTCCTCCGTTTCCAAATCCGACTGAATACCATTTTCCCATATTGCATGAACGGAACTGTTCTCCGTATCTGTCTGTAACTGTAATTCCTGCTGTCTTTGAAGTAATTGATTCTGTCTGTTTGCAAGCTCCTGCTGACTGCACACCTCATACGGTTTGACCTGCTGCAAAGTCCCCTCGTCAAATATTGTATAGACATGCTCCTTTAGATATGCCTCATCCACTTCCACAGGTTTTGCCCCATAGCAGTGACTTTCTGCAAGCTTTCCACCGCCTGTCGCATCGGCATCCACCGTGAATGTGATTCCGGAATCACTGATAAGCTCATAGGTCAGATGTCCTGTAATATCTGCATCTGCAGATGTATCACTCGCCAGCTCGTCGTTCTTCTGGTAGTCCTTCGCCAGTTCATCGCCCCGGTCTTTTCCGCAGCCGGCAAGCGCCAGACATGTTACCCCTAAGAAGATCACTTTATTCCATCGTCTCATGATACTATCCTCCCCTTTTTATAGATCAAACGGATTTGCTACAACCTTAGAATACACACCCTCGATAATCTGTCCATCCACCGCACTGACTCCAAACATGAAACATTCCCGCGGTGAAGCATCTCCACTGTATCTTTCTTGATATGGATTTTGTTCAAACTGATATCCATAGTATGCCCACACAGGGATCATATTGTAGTTTCCATCTGTATAACGCACATAAGCATAATTTAGCTTTACATGTGTTATGGTGATCGCCTGTGTCACATTCTTCGTGATATAGTCCGGTTGTTTATATTCACTCATATATTTCTGAGCGGCTGCATCCACCTGTTCAAAGGTAAGATAGGACGTGATACCGGTTCCTTCTTCCTCTAATTCATATTGATTTGCCTGTATCTTCACAGTTGCAACGCCCTGTGCATCCACCGTAACATCGATGGTCTCCTGCGGAGCTGTCAGCTCCCCCGATACGCCAAACCGTAAATCATTGACACCTGCTGTAACCGCTGCAGAAATCCCATCCACCTTCCGGCTATAGGAAAAGCAATACCAGTGATCAATCAGATTGGCACTCATCGTATCAGGGTCTTCGTCCCTTTCCCTATAAGCACCAATCTCCGTTCCACAACATACAAAGTCTCCATATCCAAGCTTCTGTAAAAATGCATCTGCAACCGCCTGTGCATCCGCCTCACCCAGATCCGGGATTTCATCCCCGTCCTCCTTCGGTCGCACAAGGATCTGCTTCCGATATCTGTCGTACCGCATATATAAGGTAACCCAGTTTACATTTTCTTCGCTGTCCGAAGCCGCCCGATAATACGTTTCATATACATATGGCAGACCATCGATTTCACCATCCACTCTTGCCCGGCTGATATCCTTACCTTCTGCATCGACATAGCTATAGGTTTTCTGGTTGGTTGCTGTAACCGGTATTCTCGGATCCACTTTTTCTTCCCCTGTCAAAATTGTATGCGTCGCCTGTCCCTTCGTGTCCATACTGCAATTCAACTCACTCATATCCGCAAAATACCCATACCTCCAGATCTCAGAGACGGCATCCGTCTGGGATGCCGGTTGTTGATACACCTTGTCTATCTCTGCCCAAAGAGCATCTCTTCGGTCATCCATCTCTTTATCTGTACATACCATATATGGTTTTACCGACTGTGCCGTTCCCACATCAAATACCGGATATACCTTTGCTTCCACATACGCGTCATCGAGCACCTGTGGTTTTGCTCCATAGCACCGGCTGCCAGAGAGCCGCTCGCCTCCTGTCACATCGGCATCGACCGTAAATGTCACATTGTTATTTCCGGCAACCTGATAGCTTATATTCGTTGGTTCTCCCGCCTCAAATGTACCTCCCTCAGCATTTTTCTGATAATCTGCGCCAACATCGCCCCGTTTTTTTCCACATCCGGTTAATAGCGAAAAAAACATTCCTATGCATAGCACTTTTATCCATCGTTTCATCTCGGATTCCTCCCCCTTCTGATTTGATGGTTTCAGTGTAGCATAGGAATGTATCAAATTTGTATCTATTCCAGATAAATATTAAATAATCGCAATTATTACAGACTTGCGAGTGTCTGACCAAGTGCCTTCAGTTCATCTTCTGCGTCCGGACCAGGTGTTCCGTTTACTGCGATACCCTCGCCATTTACAACTGTTGCGCCATCTGCAACGATACGATCCTCCCAGTCACGCATCCACTCCTGGTTGCCCCAGCCGTAAGAACCAAACAGTGCAATCTGCTTTCCAGCGATCACGCCATCAAGCTCACACATAAATGGCTCCATCTGTGTCTCTTCCAGCTGCTCTGCGCCCATAGATGGACAGCCAAGTGCGATCACAGATGCATCCTTCAATGCATCAACGCTTGCCTGATCTACCGTGATCAGCTCTGCCTCACCGCCTGCGGCTGCTACACCGTCTGCGATACTGCCTGCCATCATGGCTGTATTTCCTGTTCCGCTCCAATATACAATACTTACTTTGCTCATAACTTATCCCTTTCTTTTTGTTATATATTTGGCGTTTTGCAAGTCACAGCTCAGACTGCGATCTCCCGGATTGTCTTGCCCTCCAGAATCTCCTGCAGCACATGCTCCCGTTCCTCATCAAAACGCTGAAACAACTGTGTCATCTCCTGCTCATTGTGATAGACCTTCCAATATCCATAAAAGGAAAAATTCTCTCCATCATTCTCCATAAATCCTAAGATGTCCTCGATCGGATACTCCAGGAAAGCTCCCATCTCATGTGGATATGTAATCTCTCCTCTGCTATACTGTTCCACACGCGAAAACAGTCTATGCAGCATCGCAGAAAAATCATCTGCCGGATAGCCATAACCACGCAGAAATTTCTGTACCTTCTCAGATAGAATGTAGCGTTTGAGTGCTTCTCTCCGATACAAAAATAACATGAATTTATTCGCTTTGATTTTTAGAAGATGATAAGAAATCCCGGTTTCCCGCACAAGCTTCCGGATCATGTAAAACTCCTGCATTGTCACTGTGATCAGATTCGAAGCCTTGCTTCCCTTGATCACCGGTGCACAATTGACCGCCATCATCACGGCTGTGTTTTTTTCGAGATCGTTTGATTGTTTGATTTGAACCAGTTCCTGTATTGGCATATCGTTTCCTCACCTTGATGCATGTGAGTTAGTTTTAACTAACTATATGTATCATACAGGAACTTATTTTGAAAATCAAGAATTATATATGAGAAAATATATCATTTGTTGTTCTGTAATGGCATCAGGACGATTCCCTGTCCATGCTCCGTCGTATATTGCAATGCCTGTAGGTTCTCTAAGTCGCCAGATACCCGGAGTGTGATCAATGCTCCATTTTTAATTTCTTTTATCTCCTCTGCGTCCGGGTAAGGAATCGTCACAGAAGCAACTGGCATATACTTCATCGCACTTGCCGTGTACAGCTTATTTTCGCCAAGGACATCCCGTATCTGCACATTTTCATAGAAGTCCAGAAGTGTTGTTGTCTGCGCAAACTTCGTGTTGTTTGTCCATGCAAGCAGGATTGTCCCACTCTCTGTCATATAAACGATATTCTCCACGCTGTTATCATACTTCGTAAATGTGATCTTCCAGAGATATGCCGTATAGGTATCAAAGCTGGTGTCCGTGTAGCAGTAAAGTTCTGACGAATATGAATACAGATTGTCATACTGTATCTGCACGGAATACGGATACACGCCCTGCTTGTAATAGGCATCCAACTGCTTCTTCGCAAGTTCCACCGCTTCGACTTCATCCAGAAAGCCCTCTGTGATATCGCATTTTGTCATGTTACTGTCCCATGTGCCGGAGATCAGCTTGATCCGATCGACAGCCGAGAGATTTGAGGATGTATTGCGTGACATCATCGTTCCCGCTTCCAGATAATATTCCTCCGGTGCCACCTCGACGTGATTCGTCTGTTCCGTAAGCGTCCGTGCAAGCAGATATTTCGGTGCTACGATGCTTAGCACGACGATCAGCGCACAACAGACAAATAACAGTCCGACGCGTATTTTATTGTTCTGTAAGATTTTTTTCATGAAATACCACCCACATTGTTGTGCCTTCTCCAACTGTACTTTCGATCTCCAGCTTCTCCCCATGGCTTTCCACAATAGATGCCGCAAGCGAAAGTCCAAGTCCCGCACCGCCCTCTTTCCGTGAACGCGATTTATCTACCATATAAAACTCATCGAAGATTCTTTGTAAATGTTCTTCACTGATACCAACACCAAAATCCTGCACGCCAATCTGCACGCCATCGTCCGTCTGCTTCGCAAAGAACCAGATCTCACTTCCTTGCTCTGACGCCTTTCTGGCGTTGTCTATAATATTGATAAATGCGGATTTCAAAAGATTGCTGTCTCCCTCAATCCTCGCTTCCACCGTCGTACAGACAATCGTCTGGTTCTTCTGCGCCAGGATCGGCGTCACACTCTCCGTAACCTCCTGCATGAAGCTCACAACCGAGATCGGTTGAAACTCAATCTTTCTGTGTTTCGTGTAAATAAATTCAAACAGCTTCATCGACATCGCCTCAAGACGTTTTCCTTCATGGAAAATATACGATGCCGCAAGCACCTGATTCTCCCTTTTCATCTCCTTGGAACGCAGCATGTCCGCATACCCGATGATCGTTGTCATCGGCGTTTTGACCTCATGCGTGAAATCTGCCACGAACTGTTCCTGCCGTGTCACCATTCCCTTCAGTTCATCCATATGCTCACACACTGCATCCGCCATCTGGTTGTAGGTCTGTGCCAGTGTACCTACTTCATCGTGACTGCGCAGATGCACGCGGCTCTCGTAATCGCCCTCTCCAAACTTCTTCGACGCCCGGTTCAACGTCTCCAAAGGCTTCGTCAGAAGATAGGTAATCACAAACACTGCAACCGTACAGCAGAACACTACTATTCCTAAAAGCAGCACAAAATACCGTCTCTCTGTTTCCACGAGTTGATATGTCTCGGTGATATCCCGCGCATTGATAATATTCATCATTTTGTCCTGAACCAGACTTGTCGAACAGGAAAACAGATAATACCGCCCGGCTTCCTTTGTAATCATGTACTGCTTCTGCCCGATCACTGCGGTACTCCACAGTTCTTCCGGACAGGCAAGTTTATTGTCGTCTGACGCAGAATGCACAACCTCCGCACCATCGTAGAACACATAGACACCTTTGTTGTTTCCGCCCATCTTACCTACAACATCGGCACTTAAATTCTTCATCTGATATACAAGATTCGATGGGGATGAATTGATCGTATCGAGCAAACGATACTCGATCGTCGATTGCAGCAGATTGTTCTCCTCGATCGAGGTTTTGATCTGTGCATCAAGCGCAAGCTGGAAATTCCGCCGGATCATAAAGAATCCGACGGTTCCAATTCCAAGCGATAATAATATGATATTAATAATTACAACTTTATAACGAAACTTCACGAATTTTCTCTATTCCTTTAATCTTCCAGCCGATATCCAACTTTGTAAATCGTCCTCAGCTTATCGGTCAGGCCAAGTTTCTTACGGAGACGCTGTACATGCAGATCCAGGGTACGCGTATCACCGTAGCTGTCATTTTCCCAGACAAGCTCGTAGATTTTGTCCCGAAACAGGGTAATATTTCTGTTGCGCACAAATATCTCCAGCAGCATAAATTCTTTTGGTGTCAGTTCGACTGGTACACAGTCCCGCAGCACCGTGCGATTATCCGTATTGATGACAAGATCGCCATACACAAGCTTTGTCGCATCCTTATGGAACCGCCGCAGCACAACCTGTACACGCGCGATCAACTCCACGATCTCAAACGGTTTCACGATATAATCCTCAGCACCGAGATTTAATCCCCTGACACGATCATCCAGTCCTGCCTTTGCTGTCAGAAAAATCACCGGCGTTCCCGTCGGCTTGATATATTCCAACAATTCATATCCATTTACCTTCGGCAGCATGATATCCAGTAAAACCAGATCAAACGTCTGTGTCTCTATCTGATCCGCTGCCGCCATACCATCATATACACAGGTGCAGGCATATCCGGCATCCTCCAGATTCATCCGAATGAGATCCGAAATCGCGCGTTCATCCTCCACTACCAGTATCTTAATCATTCCTTCTTTTCCTCCGCCTCGATCACGACGCGTCCATCCTCGATGCGCACCTTGACCTTGTTCGTATCAATGCCTGCTGCCGCAAGCATATCATCGCTCAGCTGCACACGATGTGCCTTATCCAGCACGGAATATTCCTCATGTGTCTCATCCGTCATATCCGGTGATTCCAACTGATCCAGCATATCCCGGTAATGCTGTTTCAGGATCTTCTCTGTACTGATCTTGCCATCCGAAATCATGACAACACGGTCTACCTTATGTGCAAGTTTCATATCATGCGTGACTATGATGATCGTAAGTCCAAGCTCCCGGTTTAACTTCCGGAACAGATCCTGAATGTTCGAAGAAGTCTTTGTATCAACCGCTCCGGTCGGCTCATCGGCGAGCAGGATTTCCGGCTCGTTTGCAAGCGCGACTGCGATTGCCACTCTCTGCTGTTCTCCACCAGACATCTGTGCCGGGTAAGAATCCCGTTTATGCTCCATGCCAACTAACGCCGTTTCTTCGCGCTTTTATGGATTGCAAGCATTGGTGCCTCAATATTTTCCAGCGAAGTCAGATACGGAAACAGATTCCGTCCGCTCTTCTGCCATACAAACCCGATCTGTTTCTTCCGGTACTGCACCATCTGACGCTCTGTAAATTCCGCCAGATTCTGCCCATCCACGATGATCCGTCCGGCGGATGGCACTTCCAGACCTCCAACGATATTCATAAGCGTACTTTTTCCGCTTCCACTCTTCCCGATGATTGCCATCAGCTCCCCGCGGTTGACCGTCAGGTCAAGTCCCTGCAAAGCAAGCACCTCAACCTCTTTTGTCTTATAGATCTTCACGAGAGAATCGCAGACGATCAGAGGGGCAGTTTCCGCCAGATCTGCCACCTCCGCCATGTCGTTTTTCCTATCTTCCAATGTATCATTCTCGTATTTGTCTGTCAATAATCTCACCATCCTCCAACTCATAGACAACATCGCCAAGCTCCATCAGGTTTGGATCATGTGTTGTCATAACGATCGTCACGCTTTCTTTCTCGATCAGGTTTCGGAACAACTGCATGACCCGAAGTCCAGACTCGGTATCCAGCGCTCCGGTCGGTTCATCTGCAAACACAACCTTCGGTCGGTGTGCCACTGCCCGCGCGATTGCGACCCGCTGTTGCTCTCCACCGGACATCTGTCCCGGCATATGCCGCATACGCTCTTCCATTCCGACCAAGGCAAGTGTCTCCCTGATTCGTTCGTCAACCTCCTTCGCGGTCAGCTCCGGTTCTGCCAGCCGCATTGCAAAATCCACATTCTCATATGCATTCATAATCGGGATCAACGCAACTGCCTGAAAGACAAACCCAATTTCTTTTCTTCGCAGTTGTTCCTTCTGTGCATCTTCCATCTCCGAATACACCTGTCCATCGAAACTGACATCTCCCTCTGTCGGTGCATCCAGGGCACTTAATATATTCATCAATGTGGTCTTTCCACTTCCAGAACGTCCCTTCAATATCGTAAGTTTCCCTGCCGGTATATCAATATCGACATGCTTCAAGGCGTAGAATTCGCCGTCACCAACCGGGAACATCCGTGTAATATTTCTTGCTTCAATGATATTCATAAGCGAAACTCCTACTCCTCTCCTAATTTCAATGCCTGCGTGATATTCAGACTCCGTACCAGCCGCCGCAGGATCACGATACACAGCAAAATCATAACCAGAAGCACCGCGACAAGCTTCAACACATCCATCTGGTCGAGATAGACATAGATGCTTAAGTTATGTTTCTGCGGCAGATAGATCACGCCAAATAACCGCACAAACAGATATGTCGCCACACCGCCGCAGGCACCACCTGCCAGAATCGATGGCAATGTGGAAAACAGATGCTCGTTTACAAGCATACGGTTTATCTCCTTCTCGCTTAAGCCCATCGCCCGATATACACCAAATAACAATTCCCGCTGCCGGATCGATGAGATCCAGTAAATCAAGAATCCAATCATACATAGAATCAGTGCAATGACAAAGCTCAAAGTGAACATTCCGTTTGTAATCCGTATCATCGCTGTTTCCTTCATCGCATCAATATCCCGGTTCAAAGCGGTATATGCCGACAACTTCGTTCCACTCGCGTCGATCACAGCCCGTACCGCATCACTGTCCACGCCATCTGCCAGCTTGTACCATATCTCATATGGAGAAATCTTGAAGCTCTGCACCGTTTTCGCATAGTTTGCGACGATCAGATAATGCTCGGTTTCTTCTCCATCCTCATATGTATACTGTACAAAACCCGGCCACGCATCTACAACCGCTACAACCTTTCCGCTGATCGTACCGCGCACCGTCTCCTTCTTCATCACGGAATCCCCATATCTGGAACAATCCACAACATCCCCCACTTTGACCTCCAGTGCCGCTGCCAGATTCTTCGACAGAATCACACCATTTTCCTGCTGGGCCAGTTCATTTAAATATGTATACCAATGAACGTCTCTGTTTAGTTCCTCCTGCAAATACGCAGTCTCACCAAAATCTTTTGTATGGATTCCCATGAACTCACAGTTAGCAATCTTCGTTTTTCCCCGGCTCACCGATATATTGTTGGTTCGGATTACCTTTGCCATGCTCGTGCAAAGTCCCTGCTTGACCGGCTCGTCATATTTGACCGGATCCGGCTCCACATAGTTATAGTCGATATCATTGGCAGACACATAAAATGCCTGCATCTTCCATGTCTCCTGCAAACGGATATCGGCTCCATCTGCATAGCGGATCCGGTTTTCATAGTTCTGGTTGATCGTGCGCGCCGCATTGGCATTGAACAGTCCCATCGCCACGGTCAGAATCAAAAATACCGAGATAAATCCCTGCTTGCGGAAGTTCCGCGTAATCTGTAAGAACGACGCGTACACTGCCGGACGCCACTTTTTTCTGCCGATATGATAGACAAGCTGCACAAGATAATGCAGCAACCGCAGCACAACAAGTCCCATCGCCACGATAAACAATACAGAATCCAAGAAGATCAACGGATCCATCTTCGCCCCAAGCAGTGCCCGTGCACGGATCTTATCAATCTCCTGGTTGAAATTGTGAAGCAGATAGATTGAAACGCCAAGCAACACGATATCCAGAAAATATTTTTCCCAGAACATCTTCTTGTTGATCTTCTGATCAGATTTTTGCTGTACGATCGATACCCCGGAATGAATCACGACCGGAATCAGGATGAACAGAATTCCAACGGCAGACGCCGCCAGTCCATAGACAAGCATCACTGGTGTAAAATGATACATCGAAAGATTCCCGGCATGGAATGTCAGGAAATCTGTGGTC
>OHGK01001653.1_pt1 | contig 11379 bp, 8 predicted proteins | sample 1567671 | NCBI WGS metagenome assembly OHGK01 (sample SAMEA3879577, study PRJEB24766) | human gut metagenome | biome: human-associated habitat; feature: feces | place: USA | collected 1985/1987 | reverse complement strand
TGAACACCTGGTTTGAATCGGGATTGTTGCAGGATGCGGTGGAGATGGATTACGGTAGCATCTGGATCCCAATGAAGCAGCCTGCAGGTGCAGATGGACAGGTTCTTACGGAGCTGAATTGGAAGGAAAAGGCGATTTGCCGCCGATACAAGGTCAGCACCATGCTCAGACGGTATCTGACCGCGTTTAAGGCTGCGGGCCTCGGTGAGGACCCTAGCGCCAGGCTGCTGGAGGAACTGCTGGGAAAGGAAACATTCTGCGATGCATTGGGAGACTTCTGCTACCGCAGCAGCAAAAGAGGCTTGATTGTGACAGGTACCCCTGACGCCAAACGGGGCAGCGACAAGAAAAAGGCGCGCGTGTACTGCAAACTGGACGGCAGTTCCTTTGACGTGGCGACGAATGCCTACAAGAATGCGACAGATTGCGATGTCCAGACCATTTGCGTCTCGCTGGAATATCAAATGTAATTGGGGGAAGAACAATGTCGAGTACTATTCTGGAAACACAGCTGTATCCAGTACACTGCACGGAATGTGGAGAAAAAATCGATAACAGGTTTTTTCCGCTAAATCGTTTCCTGAAGCAGTATTTTTTGGGCGTGGCCTACAGCAAGAAGATAAGCAATCTGGTGGATTTTTTAGGAATCGGCGCTATGTACGGAGAAACGGTTCTGCCGGATGTCCCCGATTTCTATAAAGATGGCAAATGGTTGCTGGACAAGCCGGAGATCTCCGCCGACAAGCGCCCTCCAGAATTCAGCTGCGGGGATAACGAGGTAACGGCGGATCGTTTGGTGCAGGCGCAGCTGAATATTGCTGCTATGGTTGCACAGTTCGGCCTGACCACCGGCTTTTGGGAGATATACCCCATGCTGAAACTTCGTAAAGAGCTGGATGACCTGGCTGTGGCCTTTGGGGAGCCTTCCAGTGAGCAGACGGCGCAGTGGAAGACGTTCTGCGATAAACTGGCGCGAATTCCCGGGGTAAAGGCAGATACCCTTCTGACGCAGGACAAGCGAAATGCAATGATCGCTGGCTATCTGTCCGACATTCTGACTTTGGCGAGAGAAGAAGCAAAAATGGCTGGAAAAAGTCACTTTGCTACCCAGGAAATACTTATCGGCTGGCGCTACAAAGTGGAGAACAACCGTAAACTTCCCTACGCCTTTGTTGCCAGAGGTGAGTTGACTGGAAGCTTCGATACGCGGGAGTGCTGCTGTGACAAATGCCGCCGACCGATCCCGTGGGATCTGGGAGCCTACAGACAGAAGGTTGTTGGTATTCTCGGCACTCAGGCCGTCGGCAAGACGACTTACCTTATGGCTTTGACGGACGCGGTCAAGGAACTGAAATTCAGAGAACTGACAATCACGCATGATGCGTCTGATCCTCAGTGGAAGCGGGTGGAGCAGGAAAACGGAATGCTCTGGGTATATCAGAACGGATTCATCCCCCCAAAATCACCGGTGGAAGAGGGTGGCGCCCCGGCGCTCAGCTTTAAGATTCAGAGAGCGTCCCGGTCTGAACCAGTCATGTATACACTGGCCGATATCCCGGGAGAAGCATTTTATGATGCTACCAATGCGGAATATCCTCAGGATATGATTGATTCCATCAAGCGGCTGCTGCTGGCAAGTGACAGCCTGATTCTCGTGGTAAACCAGGACCAGCTGCAGAAGGCCGGAATTGCGCGGGAGGAGGAAAACAAGCTTGTAAAGAATTCCTCCAACATATAGACATCCTTTAAGGCGTATCTGCCCGAGCGCCCGATCTCCACGGCGGTGGTCCTCAGCGTAGCGGATAAGATCAATGATCTGCGCAAAATGCTGAAGCTGGCGTTTGATATCCGGAGCCTGTCGCCGCTGATTTACTTCGAAAAAGAGGATCGGTTTGTCTACAATGCGGAGATGATGTGCACCGCATCCGAGGCGGTTGCGCAGTATATGGATGATAATTTTCAGCAGTTCCTGCACAATCTGCGTAACGGCTTTGTGCCGGAGGGAAGTGCAGTGGAGGCTTTTGCAGTATCCAGCGGTACCCAATGCGCGATAGATTTTCAGAGCACTGGGGACAAAAAAGAGGCGGCATCGCGATACGCTGCCGTTTGCAGGGAAAGGTTTGGCGTGGCAGCGCCACTTTTGTGGCTGCTTGCGTGTGATGGGCTGCTGGACAGGAAAACAATGCGGGAAATCACGACATTTTGATCCGGAAGGGGTCGTAAGATGCAGCAATACATATATGGTAATATTGGCCGCGCTGGCTTCAAAACGGTATCCAGCGACCGCACCGGCTTTTTTGTCAGCCATGCATCGGCTCTTTCACCGCTGATGTACTACGATACCGCTTCGACCCATGGGGAGCTTCCCAAAGAAGAACATAAGTGCTTTTGGCTTTTGACAACGAACCTGAGCGTACCTGGAGGGCAGGATTACCTGTTCCTTCAGGAATCCGGAATGGATGTACACCGAAACGCTGCAGTTGTGCAAGGCTGCTGTAGCGACCCGTCTGATGGGGAACTCTATGACGCCAGGTTCCTTCAGCTCCTGGATGTTGCCTTCGGCTCTCCGAAAGAGGCACTGCAAACAGCAGAGCGGGGAGACTTGGCTCCTCTGACGATGGATGCACTGCCAAGGCGAAATGTTGCGACCGCAAACCTGGATGCGGCGCTTCTGGAAGGAATCCTGTTGATGCTTTTGCGGAAGGAGCGGGTCGTTATCCAGCTCCCATCGGTGGGGGCGCGGGCAATGGAGGATTCCAGAGGATACTTAAAGGCGATTTATCAGCGGCTGCCCTACGAAGCGAGAAAAAACAACGGATGTTTGACTGGCGCTACCGGGGATATGCTGGATATTTCCAGGGCATTCACCATCATACTGATGGATGGGGATGCAGATTTGACGGGGGCAATGCCCGACTCGACGACGATGGTCTTTGACCTTCATGAAGGGAAGATCCCTCAGGTTCCCAAGGACGATGCTGGGAAGACACTTTTCTATGTACCCCTGCTCCAGTTTCTGACGACGCAGGAACCGGATAAGCTGGATGCTTTTTTTCAATTTTGCCGAAGCAGCCTGGAGGGAGACCCTGAAGGGCGCTACCCGGATCTGAGAAAGTACTGCAGCCTCTTGGATATCTATTCTGTTGGCCAGGGAATCCTCTCCGGAGAAGATATCCGCAAATGGGCAGTGAACTTGAACGATTCCGTATGGACCAGGGAAATGTACGACTCCACTTGCAGGAAACTTGCGCGATCCATTCCAGTAGAAAATATGCTGGAGTATCTGGAAGGCGTGCTCCCGCGGTTTGCGTCCCTAGCGCGATTCGGCGTGATGAACCGCGCGGATGAAGAGAAGAGCAAGACGGAAGAACGGGACCAAAACGGTGCGCTTACGCTCCGGATGATGCTTTCCCTGCCTGGCTACGATTTGGATGCGGTGAGACGGGGACTGGTGGAATACTTCGTTTCAAAAGCGAAGGAGACTTGTCCGAGGACGGAACAGCCTACGCGGAAGGTACTGGATACGTTGGATAGGCTACAGCTGCCGGAAAAAAGAAGTGATACGCTCCAGTGGGCGAATGCCGTGAGGGAGGATGTCCGTCAGCGTCTAGAAACGCTGATCAGCCGGACAAAGGCCATGTATTGGGAGGAAAATCAGGAGGAAGACTCTCAGGGACAGGCGCGGATTCAGCAGTGGCGGCAATCCGGAGCAACTTTGGATGTGCTTTACGAGGAGCTGGCGGTTTTTCGGCTTTATGAGGATTTGATTGCCAAGTGGAATAAACAGATTGGCCCATGCATTGTGGATCGCTGTTTAGGCTTTGAAAGGCCGGCGGAGCTACTTGGTTATGATCGACTGCTGGGTATTCAGAGAGAGATGTGCGACTGTTTTAAGGCGCACGGCGGGAGTTTCACGGATGTGCAGGAAGAACAGCTTCATGTGTGCTACCAAAATTTGGAAAGCATTCCAGAGCTGTGTGACCAAATGTGTACCCAAGGATGTGCAACGGTTGCCCAATGGAACTATTGGCTGGGCGAGCTGGATGCGAAAAAAATAAATCCTGACCTGGCGCTGACAGTAAAGCAGACGGCGGCAAAGCGGTTTTTGGCGGAGATTCCTGACGGCCTGCCGTTGGAGGAAACAAAGAATCGGCTGAAGTGTGCTGCTCACTGCGCCAACCTGCTGGATACGGAAACAGTCGGTTTTAAGCCATGGGGAATCCGGGGCAGACCGGAAGAAATTCTGGCCTGCGTGGATGCCCTGGAGAACTATTCTGCGGGAGACAAAGACCCTGACCTGAGCAGGGAGCGGATTCGTGTCTGGAGTAGAAAGTACCTTTCCAATAATAAGGAGCTAATGGTGCTCCTGGCTCGAAAGGATCACCGCGCCAGGGAAGATACGGTTCGGGCATTGGCTGGAAGTGGCGTGTTGTTTACTGAGTGGGATATCGAGACACTGTTTATATGCGGCTGTCCTCGGGAACTGCTTTGCAGGGAAGACATTTCCAGTTCGGATTCGTGGAACCAGGCAGTGCAGAAATGCTTCCCTGCGTGGCAGGAACTGCCGAAGCCGCTGGATCGACAGCAGCCTGGAAGCAGACCTGCACACAACGGTTTTATGACAGCCATGCTGCTCCTGATTGCAGTGGCGGCCGCTGTGCCTGGGACAGTGCTGTGGATACTGGGGGCCGGAACGGCAGCTTTTTATGGAATAATTGCTGGCGCCTTAACACTGCTGGCTGTAGCTTCATTGATGGCGGCGGCTGTGCAGAAGAAAAGGACAGTCAGAAGATTCCAGCTGTGGCTGGCTGTGGCTCTACTGCCCGGGATACTGACAGCTGCGGTAAAGCTGGCTATTATCTTCCTGAGCCGATAGGACCCCATTGGGCAGATATATAGAAGAAGGAGAAAGAAAACGATGGATAAGAAGGTCAGAAAGCGTATGCTCTGCGGAGTGCTTGCTGCAGCGCTCCTGCTGAGCGGATGCGGCAGAGTACGCTCTGCCGGTGGCGGCAGAGATACATCGAAAAAGGATTCCGTAAGCGCGGCAGCTGTGAAGACTGCGGATGCTCTGGAGATCCGGAACGATGGCGTGATTCGGAGTCATCTGGAAAATAACCGAAACCTTAATATTCAGCGAACGGATCGAAACGTCGATACATTCCGCTTCTATGTGGAAAACACGGAGGCCATGGCGGGCTTTGCCTCTGGCGGATTGACGACGGATTATCAGGAAAGCATCCAGCGGGTCATGGACGTAGCATTCAGTAGCTTTGCCAATCTGGAGATCCATATGCTTGCCTGCCCGGACGGCACGGATGAACCGGAATGGGAAGAAGCGGATCTAAACGAAAAAATGACTCGCAAGGTGCAGAACGCGGCGTTTTATTCGGATGTGGAGATGCCGTCATCAAGCCCGCTGGCAGCGCTTGCCTGGGAGCCGGAATCACCCTTCCAGGAAAATGCGCTGACTGTTCTGGTCAGCAGCTTTATTGAACCTGGCAATGACCTGAATGTATTGGCGGAGCAGATTCAGGGCTACTTCGACAAATATGAAAATTCTGCGGTATGCCTTATGGGCATTACCAGCCGTTTTCAGGGAGACTACTATGTGATCCCTTATGGAGACCAGTCTGCATGTCGTATTGTGGATTTCAACGGCGAGGCTCCCTTTTATATGGTGATGGTCGGACCGGAGACAGCAGTGCGGGATTTTGTACAGAATCTGAACCAGCGCTTGGAAAAGAAAAATATTACCCCAGCCTATGGGATCTACACCAATAATGTGTATGAGCAGATCCTGGAAGAACCGCTGAAATTCGACGTGATCGGTGATCTGAAATCAAAGAAGGCAGAAGCAGGCATGATCCGGAGCTTCAACACCGGCGCGTTGTACGAAGACGACGGAGGCTGCGCTTTCTATGCTGCTTCCTCCGGACGAGTGGAAACGCTTGACTCCGACCCCAACGGCGGTATCAGCAGCTCTACCCAGATCTCTATTATGAGCAAAGACTACAACGGCACGGTGCAGTACAGCTGGGACTATTCTCTTTACAGCTACAACGCAGAAACCGGAAAATGGGTGGAGGCAGGGAAAAATGCTCTGACTCAATCCTCAGTAACGGTGCAAAAAGAACGGGGGCCTTTGTCAGACAGCCACTCCACGGAGCCGATCCTGGCCTCCGGCCGGAATGAGTTGCGGGTCAGCGCAAGACTGAATTTCGGAAGCGGTAGCCCTCTGACGCGGGATCAGATTTACCGAGTGGAGGTCAGACTTCATTTGAATCGGGAAAACCCGAATGCCGGAAGCGAATCTGCGGAAACCGACCTGCGCAAGTATACCATTGTCCATTCGGAATACATTGCGGCAGTCAGACGGTTGGGCAGCGGCTGGGGCAACACCAGAATCTGGACGTCTACCCCGGGACTGTGGCCGGATATTCAGAAGGCGCTTCTGTGCACACCAATTCTGGAGGATTTGATCGCCAATCTGGAGCAAATGGAAACAGAGTACGGGGATAACAGAGAATTTGTGGAGTACATCGATTTTGTCTTCAATGTACCACAGGAAGACTCTGCCAAATAAACGCAGTCAATCAATATGGAGGAGTTATTATGGCAACAAGCAATGCAACACTGAAATGCAGTTGGAAGACCGGTATAATCTATACGGTGATTATCGCAGTGATCGCAGCCGCTGTGATCTGGGTCGGACTAAACAACGCAATGCCCTATGAACTGACCGTTTATACAGCAGATGATGACCCAATCAGTGTCCTGTTTACGGATGATTTCTACAATTCGTCTATGCGGCTGATGATGGTAAGCGTGATTTTTCCTGTGGCAGCCTATCTGCTGATGTATTGGAGATATACGGTGCTGGTTGGAAAGTATCCGTACAGAAAAGAGGAGGTAAAGAAAGGACGACTTGGAAAGCCTTGGGTTCTGCCGCTGATCCTGCAGTTGGCGCTGATGCTTGTGTGGGGCGTTGTCAGTTGGACGATGATTTCCTTAGGCCTGGGGCTGGATGTGACGCTCTTTGCAGATGCCATCATGCGCAGACAGTTTGTAGCCGTTTATGCGATCGCGATGGGGCTGGACACGGCGCTGCTGATATTGGGCCAGCTGTTTTTTAAGCCAGCAGAGGTTCAGAGAGCCTGAGGAGGTAAATTTATGGATAATTTCATTATCGCCGCCGGCGGAACCGGCGCCATGTGCGCCCGGGCATTCATCTATATGGCTGCTGCCGGGTGCGCCAACAACAGCGATACCTATCATATTCTGCTTATGGATAAAGATAAGCAGAGTGATGCTGTTACCGCCTGTGAAAATCTGCTTGCGGATTATAATTTGATGCGGACTCAGATGGGGCTGAAGCCAGGGACTTGCACATTTCCCACAATCAAGGTTCATAAGTGGAATTTTACGGATGAGATCGTGGACGAGTATGTAAAGCAGACCCATAATTCCGCAGCATCTCTGGCTACGCTGACGCTGAATAAGCTCCTGAATCCCCGGAATGATGCCCAGATGAGGCAGATTCTGAAGACGATGTACACTACGGAGGAATTAGATACCGACTTGGAGAAGGGGTTCTACGGTCATCCCAATATCGGCGCGCCTGTATTCGACTATGTAACATTTGTGGGAATGTTTCGTTCTGACCTGTATGAAGGATTGTGCGTGGGGCACGCTCCCAAGAAGTGTCCCGTCTGTGGGCGCTGGTTCTTGACCACCAACGCCAAACGCACAAAATACTGCGGCAGCTATACTCCCGAGGATAGGCTCCACAGAACGTGTCGGCAGATTGGCAATCTGAAAGGCCGGGAGCAGCGGGAACTGGCAGAAGATCATCCACTGAAACAGATTTACACCCGTCGGCTGGATTCCATCAATCACCGCCTCCAGAGGAGATCCATGGAACCAGCACTTGCCAAGGTAATGAAGAAGTTGGCGAAGGATAAACTGTACCAAGCTATCAGCAATGTCGGCTATGCGCAGGGGGAGTATGAAAACGAAATGGAGCTATCCGCTCTGGAGGCGGAAGCACTGGCGCTCCTGTGATTTTGAAATAGAGAAAGGAGGTGCCCCATGCCTAAGTTAGCGGAAGGGTATACCGCCAAATATACTTTCCAGTGTCTGGAAAAGAACATGACCCGGTTTGAGGCTGAGCGTGCTTTCCAATTAGAGCCTGAGCCTCTGAAGGTGGAGGATATCAATCAATACGTCGTCATGGCAAACCGAGAGCAGAATCTTCTGTATCTCTGTTTCTACCTGCACCACATTGAGAAGATTCTGAACGGACGAATCTACCGCTTCTTCCACCGGGAGGGAATGTATGCTTATGACCCACTTCGCCTGCTGGACTATAAGCTGAACTGCGTGTCCGCCATCGTAGAGTGCCTGCCGGGGTACGACCCGGATAAGGGTGCGGACTTTCTGACCTACGCCTACTACGATATTGGCAACGCCATTCTCGACTGCCGCCGCTATGAGGAGGCATGCTCCTTCAAAAATCTGGACGAGTACAAAACCGTCCGGGGAATCGCGTGGCTCTATAACAAGTCAGGCAGCTCCCGAAAGAAAACCATTGCGGCGTTCATGCAGAAAACCGGGTGTACCAAAGAAACGGCGGAGAACTATCTCCGGGCGGCTCGCAAAAACAGAGGCATCGTTTCCATCTATGATACCGTTCTCCACGAAAGCGACAAAGAATTCGATGAAGATTTCGATGAGGATACCATCGAGGAAGCTGGCGAGAATTTGAGCCGGGATGCCGGTGGCGCTTACAGTCCGATTCTCTGGGACAGCTCATGGGGAAGCGCTGTCCGGCGTGCCCACAGGAAACTGGATCACCGGTCACAGATTCTGTTGGAGCGCCATATGGCAACCTGCATGGACTGCCGCTGTGTACTGCCAATGCGGTGCCGACCTACATGGGAAGAATTGGCTGTTCTATTTGAAGGCTCCAGCGCCAGCGGTGCGGAGCGGGCCTACAAAGCAGCCGCCCGGCGCATGGCGCAGTATCTGATTGAAGCTGGCTTTTTCCATTTGGTGCGGCTGAAACACAAATCTCAAAAGAAACGGAAACAAAAAATCGCCGCCGCAACCTACCTGTATCAGGCAGATTGCGACGGCGAATGGGGCGAAATTCAGTTTGACTTTGAGGAAAAGACAGCGCAGATCATTCAGCTCGCGGACTGGGATTTGACAATATCCCAGCCCTTTGCCAAGCATGCGATATCCTATCTTTTGAATTGTCAAAATGAGAATCTGCCGAAAGAAACGGTGATTTCGTTTGATGTGTAGCATTATCGATATTCGAAGCGGTTCGATGATGGATATTTGAGGTAGGTAGCTGCTTTGTGTATATACTTTATTTTATTCTTTTGAATCACCCTCGCCGAAGTGATTCACTCCTCCAAAGAGGCTTCTGCCACTATATCCAGTCTTATGACCATGTTCATCGTAATGGTTAACACCTCCGCCGAAAGCACGGTCACTGTGTCCGGTTTTGTGTCCAGCATTGTCATAATGATTCACGCCCCCGAAGAATGCACGGTCACTATGACCGGTCTTGTGACCATTGGCATCATAGTGGTTCATGCTACCGAAGAATCCGGGACGGCTCTCGCCAATCTTCTTGCCTTTGGAATCATAATGATTGATTTGCCCGAACAAGTCTCATGCGCTGTACCCTTTCTTTTTCATATGTAACCTCCATTTATTTGTGAGCGCCAACGGCGCTGATTGCCTTCCATGCAAAATGGCCGATCCATCTGGACAATGCCGTTTCAAATCCACGGTCAATATCACCGAATCCGGTGTCGGCATGCGTCAATAGCACCGGAGGAATGCTGGATTTCTTCCGGGGTAACATATACGGTTTCGGCAGAGTGGACATTCTTAACGTTGCAGCGATCCTTTACGATTGTGGTGTCGATAGTCATTTTCATAAATTACACTCCTTTTTCTTTTGCTGTAACCTCATTGTATACGGTACTATTAGGCATCTGTAATTTTCATTACAAGAAGACCACCACCAGTTATCCGGTGGTGGTCTTCTGGTGCGCCCGGTGGGCGCACGTTCTATAGGGTGAAAGTCCCGAATCCGCCCGGTAGTGGGAAGGATTAGCCAATGTATTGACTTCGGTTTTTAGCGGCAGTGGCCGCTGGCCGCAATTCTGCGGCCTAATAAAACGCTTTTAAGCGTTTTATTAAAAACTCGTATCAATCATTATATCCGGTTATTGTATAATCAAACTTTTTGTACCAATAGGCTTCCTTGAACCACGCGTCTAACGCGTGGTTTTCTTTACACAAAAAACGCCGGACCCGGCCGGGTCCGGCGTTTTTATCCGACAAATCGTTCCATCTTTCGTCATTGGAAAGCAAGGGAACGAACATTGATTTTCCGGCAGCCGGAAAGGCCCGTGGTCTCAGACATTGCTCAAATCGTCATCCTTCATACACAAATGAACGGCTCCTACCTTGAATGTCTGAGGCAGCGCCAGAATTTTGGGATTTTGTCCCACATACTTCTTCATGGCGTCGGCCAGAGCCTCCTCAAAGGTCGCACGGGTCTTCAGTCCCATACCCCTTGCAATGCCCGGCTCCTGAGCGCCTACAATGTAGATGGCCGAGGTGTTCATCTCCGCAATATGGCCGCAGCTCATCATGGAGAAGCCGTGGAAGGGATGGAATGCATTGGCAAACCGGTACTTGCGGATGTATTCCTCGTTGGTCGCAAAGTATTCGCCGTAGCGGTTCATGTCCGCAAGGGTGTTCATGTGATCGTGCTGGAACATTTCGTACAGTTCCCGCAGATAAGGCCAGCGCTCGTCGTGGAAGTAGCCGTTGCAGATGGAAGAGCAGATGATCACGCAGTTGTCCTTCATGACCCGCTTGTGGCGGATGACCTGGGCGGACAGCGCCTGCATCATCTGAATGGGATTTGTACCCATGCCGTCGCCGTAGTGGAAGTTCTGGGGCATGCCGAAGACCATGACGTCATACTTTTCCTCCGCAAACGGCACATAGGTCCGCTTGTTGGCGATCTTCCAGCTTTCGGGCATCATAACAGCGGCATAGCCGGAGTAAATGGCGATCTGGCGGGAGTCCGTGTCCAGCACCGCGTCGCAGCAGAAGAACTTCTTCCCCATCTTTTCTTCCATGTACATGCCCTGCTGGTCGAACTTGTTGCGCATCTCGCTGTGGGTGGACACGGGCACGAAGTCCTGCCGGTGCATCACCTGGGGCACGTGGTGGGCGCTGATGCTCCTCCAGTGGGTGATGCCCGTGGCGCAGTGCTTGTACCCGCCCGAGTAGCCCCCGTAGGGGTTGCCCTGGGTGTGGCCGATGAGGATGGGGATGTCGCAA